>JABLTO010124344.1_pt1 | contig 179819 bp, 191 predicted proteins | sample 7160091 | NCBI WGS metagenome assembly JABLTO01 (sample SAMN14651225, study PRJNA627086) | human gut metagenome | isolation source: feces | host: Homo sapiens | reverse complement strand
TTACTCCTTTTACTACTATTATTAACTTTAATTATTCTATCATACATAAATAATTTATTTATAACCTTAAGAGGTTACTTTACTTGTTTATAATATCATATACCCCCCCCCGGGTGTCAAGGTATAATTACATGTGCAAAAAAATATACTTTACTATGATTAAATTTAAAAATAATTTACTTATTAAAAACATAATAATTTTATTAGTATCAGGAGCTTTAGCTAAAGTGCTTGGAATGTTAGGAAAAATAATATATACAAGAATTGCAGGTGTAAACGTAGTTGGTTTATATACGATGATAACTCCTACATTTATGCTTATTATTTCAATTTGTCAGTTTTCATTTCCAATTTCTATTAGTAAGATTAGTGCCGAAGAAAAATACGATAATAAAAGTCTTTTAAAAAGCGCTTACTTTGTTGGCTCTATTATAAGTATAATACTAATTATTATTCTTATTTTAACATCAAATCTAATTGCATTATCACTTCATAACAAGCTTTTAGCGCCCGCTATTTTAAGCATTAGTGCAATTATACCATTTGTTATGATATCAAGCGTACAAAGAGGTTTTTTACATGGAAAAGAAGATATGCTTCCAGCATCTATTACTAACGTTACAGAAGAAATAATTAAGATAATTTTAATACTATTTTTACTTCCAATTACAATAAATAAAGGTGACATAACATCAGTAATATTCTTAATATTATTTAATGTAATTACAGAAGGTTCAAACATACTATTCATGCAAAAAGCAATAAGTAAAAAATACATAAGTAATAAAAAAGGTAAAGTAAATAAAAAAATTATTAAAGAAATACTTTCTATTTCTATTCCAACAACATCGGTTAGATTAATCGCTTCCATAGGCTTCTTTTTAGAACCAATTATACTTACTAACACCCTTCTTTCTAGTGGATATTCACCAAATTACATAACGATGGAATATGGTATTATTAATTCGTATATAGTTCCACTTTTATCTATTCCAAGTTTCTTTTCTATATCTATTGCATCCGCTCTTTTGCCAAACATAACGAAAGCATATGCAAATAAAAAATATGATGAGTTTAATAGAAAACTTCTTAAACTAATGTTTTTATCTATGCTAGTTGGAGCTGTCTGTTTAACTATTATATTAATATTTCCGAACGAAATATTAAAGTTAGTATATAACGTTAATTTTGGCATTAATTACATATATTTAATTGGTCCATTCTTTTTAATACTTTACATGCAGCCAACACTATCGGTTGCACTTCAAGCAATGGATAAAACGAACAAATTATTTTTAACAAGCACGATTTCTGTAATAATTAAATACAGCGCTTTATACGTTCTTGGAAAAATAGGTTTTGGAATGAACGCCTTAATATTTGCTATGATAGCAGGTATTGTTACAACAACTTCTTTAGTATTAATAATAGTTTTAAAAGAACTTAAGAAAAAAACTAGCTAGAAGCTTTTATTTCTTCTTACTAGTTTTTTTATTTAATTTAATATCTGGGCTATTTTCAACTTTAACAGAAAACGTTAGGATATTACATATGATTAAAGCCACATACGAAATCCAAGTAATCTCTTTTGTAATAAAAATTTGAATGAAAAGCAAAATAATTGCAATTACATCAAGCACTATCATACAGGTTTTAAGTGCTCTCATGCTTTTCTTTCTTCTTTTTAATTCCTCATCACTTACTTTAACTTCTTTTTTCATATCATTACTCCTCATTATTATTAGTTATAGAACATTTAAATCCTTTATTAGTGTATGCATCTTTTAAACTATCTATGGTATCAGTAGTTTGGGGTTTAACAAACAATATCGTTTGATTATCGTTAAGTGTTAATCCATCAAAGCCTTGTTTCTTATAATTGGTTTCAACGTTAAAAGTAAAACCTTTACTGTTTTTATCAAAAGTTACTCTATTTCCCACTGCTGCAGCATTATTTATAAAAAAGTTTTCATACTGAGTTTTTAAATCACTTACAACGGCCGATTCATTATCAGTTAGCAATTGAGCAACAAAGTTAAATTCTGATTTACTTACCATGTTTTTTTCATAATTTGCCGTATACGTTACAGTTTGTGATTCTGCATCACTTTTAGCCTCGTAATTACAAGTTAACGTTCCCTTAGTGTTATCTTCTGTTTCTTCTATTGTCTTGGTAGTTACTTTAGGCTCAACATCCTTTGTTGTTCTTCCTAAATCTGACTTGTTGTTAACATAATACAATACAAGTAATATTATAACCGCAACTATAATACCAACTATCGTATAGTTATGCTTTTTATCAGCAAGCAATATTTCATTATTTGTAATGGGATCAATTACAACCGTATTATTTACCGCTCCATCATATAAATCATCTAAGTTAATTTCACGGGTTACATTTTCGGGATCTTCGATTAATTCTTCATCATTATCCAAAACTTCCTCTTCGGAATCAAAAACTTCTGTTTTAGTCTCATCAAAGTTTTCTTCTTTTTTTACGCCGTCTTTATTTTTTTCTTCCATCTAAATCCCTCCTTATATTAATATAATAACATAATATTTTTAATTAAAAAACACTATTTCTTTTTTTCGCCAATTTTTTCTCCATATTTTACATATGTTTCAAAACCATTTAATGAATTGTTTATTATTTCTTCATCTAAAGTAATTTTATCTTTTTCAAATAGTAATACAATAGTTGATCCTCCATACTCAAAATAGCCTTTTTCTTCTCCTTTTTTTATCTTTCCAGTTGTTATTATATTTTTAATTTTACCAACTAAAAGAGCTCCTACTTCTACATATGTAACAAGCCCCATATCATTTGTTTTAATACAGGTACATTCTCTTGTATTTTCCTTAAATACTTCGTAATTTTTATACGCTACCGGATTAACTGAATGAAACTTCCCATTTATTTTATAATTAGAAGTAATTACACCATCACATATAAACATATATCTATGATAATCATCAGGTGATAATCTAAAAATAAGTGCTACGCCATCTTTATATTTTTTAGCTAAAGATTCATTCTTTAATATACTATTTATAGTATACGTACTATTTTTTATATTAAAAGTAGTATTTTTATCAATTTTTAAGTAAGTTAGTTTTGAATCACAAGGAGATAATAAATAGTTATTAGATTTAGGTATTGGTCTTTTATTCTTTTTTATTTTTCTTGTAAAAAAGTCATTAAAACTATCAAATTTATCTTTTTCATAAATACTTAAATCAATGTTATTTTTTTTAACAAATGAACTTATCATAATCTTTGATAAAGATGAATCCATAAACTTTCCAGATAGATGCGATACAAATTTATTTTTTACTAGCGGTTTTAAAATAATTCTTCCTAAATGGGTATTATATAAAAAGGATAACCCAATATTTGGATTACCTTTATAAACTTTTCTCATTATCTCATTGCTGCTGATATGATAGCTATTTCTATTACCGCTAAAATAGAACAGATAACATACCAAATGCCAGTAGGCTTTTTGATTTTAATATTAAGTACAAATAGTATTGCTGTCATAAGCATAACAAGTGGATATGCCTTTAAAAATACACTTGGATGCATAAAGATATTTAAATTATACGTAAATGGTAAAATAATTGCAATACTTGTAACTGGAAGTCCATAATAATATGATACCTTCTCTTTTTTCTTTTTGTTAAATACTGTTTTTTCTTCTGCTAAAACGTTAAAGTAAGCAAGTCTTATAACAGCTGCTAGACCATATATAATGTATATTACCGTATTTAACTTACTAGTAAATCCCATACAAATACCAAGAACTATTGGAAAAACACCAAATGATACGGTATCAACAAGTGAATCTATTTGAATCCCAAATTTCTTTTCCGTTTCACTTCTTTTGCAAGCTCTTGCAACAGTTCCATCAAACATATCACAAACACCTGCTAAAATAAGACACATAACAGCGGCTGGAATATGTCCTAAAAATGCAAGTACCATTCCCGTTACTGAAAATGCAAGTCCTATATAAGTAAGTAAGACTGATGCGCCATAAAATCCTATAAACATAATTAATACTCCTTTACTATTTCATAACATTACATATTGTACCATAAATATATTTTTAAATAAAGAAAAAGAAGAACTAATCTTCTTTTTTCTCATTTGGATTTGCAATTTCTGGTTTCATAAGTGGGAATAATACAACGTCCCTAATAGATGGTTGATTATAAATAATCATCATTAATCTATCTATTCCAAAACCTAAACCTGAAATAGGTGGCATACCTTGTTCCATTGCAAGCATAAAGTTTTCATCTAAATCCATTGTCTCATCGTCACCTTGTGCTTTAGCTTTTAATTGGTCTTCAAAAGTTTTTCTTTGAGTAATTGGATTAACTAACTCAGAGTATGCTTTACAAAGCTCACTGCCGCATGCTACTACTTGGAATACATCAATTATCCTATCATCTTTCTCATTTCTTCTAGCAAGAGGAATAAGCATAGATGGATAATTATACATGATGGTAGGTTGAACAATTCCTTCACGAATTTTCTTTTTATATACAAAGTCTACTATTTGACTTACTGATTTATATTCTTCTAATTCTTCATATGTAAATAAACCTTTTTCTACGATTTTATCTTTTAATTCTTTAGGATCTTCTACTTCTAGGAAGTCAAAACCAAAGATCTTTCTCATTTCTTCAACATAGTTTATCTTATCCCAAGAATCTTTACCAAAGTCAAGTGTTACACCTTGGTATTCTATTTGTGTAGTACCAACTAATTCCATTAATAGTGATTTAATAAACTTTTGATAAAACTTTACGTTATCTTCAAAATTCCAGTATGATGCATACCATTCTACCTGAGTAAACTCTTGTAAGTGCTGAGTGTCCATTCCTTCGTTTCTAAAACATTTAGCAATTTCGTAAACTTTATCATATCCTGCTGCAACACACTGTTTTAGGTATGTTTCTGGCGCAATTCTTAAGTTACAATCAATATCTAGTGCGTTATGATGAGTATAAAATGGTTTTGCAGCCGCTCCACAAACAGCAGTTTGAAGTATTGGTGTTTCAACTTCTAAAAATCCATTTTCCCCTAAGAATTTATGAATGAAAGCATATAGTTTACTTCTTCCTAAAAATACCTGTCTTGATTCTTCATTAGATATTAAATCAACATATCTTTGACGATATTTAAGTTCAGTATCATTAAGTCCATGGAACTTATCTGGAAGTGGTCTTAACGCTTTTCCTAAAAACTCAAAGCTATTTACTCTTAAAGTCTTTTCTCCAGTTTGAGTTGTGAACATCTCACCTTCTGCACCAATAAAGTCTCCGGTGTCTATTTGCTTTTTAAAGAAAGCATAATTATCTTCACCAACAATATCTATTCTAAGTTCTAACTGTATTGAACCTTCCAAATCTCTTATACGGATAAAACTTAATTTACCCATCTTTCTCATAAATACTATTCTACCTGCTAATCTAACGTTTTTTTCTCCGTCTTCTAAATTTCTAGCATCTTTAAGTGAATGAGTTTTTTCATATCTGTCTGGATAAGGATTGCATACCTTTTTAATTTCCTCTAATTTTTCTCTTCTAACTATTTCTTGTTCTGTTAATTCTCTCAAGTTAACTTCCTCCCTTGCTCTTGATATTATATCATACTTTTTATCTTTTTTATATTTTATTTAGTTGTCGTACACTTATATCCTTCTTTTTCTAAATTAGTTTTTAATGTTTTATAAGTCATATCACGGCTTATCTTAAAGTAACTAAGTGGCATAGCTTCCTGATTTATCTTTTCTATTTCATCATAATTAAATAGGGTAAAATCTAAATATCCATTTACTTTTACATAATTATCGCTAGTTTCATAGGTATAAGTAAAGCCTGGCATACCATTAGAATTTATAATCGCTCTTAACTTATCATCACTTACGTACTTAATTTGTTCTTGATATTCGCTATTTAAAGCAGTATATGTATAAGTACTTTCTACGTAATTTATCTTGTTTTTCTTATAAGTTATCATGTATTCATCAGTATATTTATAACCTGTATCTTCAGCCGTTGAAGTGCATAATTCTTTTTTTTCTATTCCAAATACAAAGTTAACTAATATAAATACCGCTATAAGCCCAAGTACCATGCCAAGTGCTATATATATAATTATTTTTTTATTAAATGATTTATCATCTTTTATAGTATTTGTACTTGTTAAAACATCCTTGTTAGATGATGCTTCATTATTTTCTATTGTTAAATTATTTTCTGGATAACTAGCATTTAAGTTAGTGTTTATTTGATTATTAAAATCATAATTATTATGGTTTATAGCCTCGTTATTACTAATATTAAGTCTTTCTTCATTACTATCTAAAGACCCATAAGATTTATCAGTGGCAGAGTCTAACGTGGGTACACCATTCTCATTATAATTAAGCGTGCTAGGACTATCATTCTTGCTACCACTATTATTACTTGTACTACCCATAATATTAAAGTTATCTGCGTGAAAAAGCGGTTTTACTAATTCTTCATTATAATTATTTTCTCTTGCCTCATTTAAATTACTATTATCAGTGCTAACTTTAAAATCATTTCTTTGAAATGGATCTTCTACACTTTCTGCGTTAGTTTCTGGTATTTGATTTATATTATCAACTGGAGTGCTAACATTAAAACTATCTTCACTAAATAATGGCTTTTCTTTTGACGTATCATTTTTATTTGTATCATCAATTTCAATAAAATCTGTTCCAAATATATCATCTAATGCATTTTCTACCGTTTTATCTTTATTATCCATTATTACCCCTTCTTTCAACATCAATAATTATAACATAATAGTCTTAAATTAACAATGAAGATAATTTTTAATATAAAAAAAGCAATAATTTCTATTGCTCTTCATTTTTTCTAATTATGTATAATTCATTATTTTTAGTAAAAGCATAAAAAACGTCAGTGGCACTTATGTTTTTTTCTATTAAGGTGTTAAGAAGCCATGTTTTTGTTTTACCAATTGCATATAAATTTTCAAACTCTACTTTTCCGTCTAATATTATTGGAAGAGGGTATGTTTTTTTATCTTTATCATCTTTCTTAAATACGGATAGTTTTCCGTTCGTTTCCAATATAGCGTAATCTACCTCATCTAAACTTCGTACGTCTTTTTCTCTTAATTGAAGCAAAAGATCATCTAACGTATATCTTTGTTCTACCATGTTTTTAAAATTAACGATTCCTTTTTTTATTATGATAACGGGCTTTCCATCAACAAAATTTCTAAATTTTGCGCTTTTTAAAGATATTTTTGCAATTACTATCTGAAGCAAGACAAGAATAATAACGGGAACTAAGTTGATTAAAAATCCATCTTTATGTTCTAATGCAAGTGCTACTAATTCCGCTATTAAAATAAACACAACAAGATCAAAAGTACCTAATTGCCCTACTTCCCTTTTTCCCATAACTCTAAATATTATTGCTACTAAAACATATATAAAAAGAGTTTTAAATATAACAATCATCAAGTTCATTTTATCACCATTAGTATTATGTTTTAAATCATATTTTTATATACAAATAATATAATTAATTAGAGGTGGAATATGAAAAATAAGATATTTCCTTTTATTTATGGTATAGGAATTATATTAATAGGAGCTCTTTTAACTAGCATATTATATTATTTTAACGTAACAACAGACAAGTTAAACTCTATATTTTTATACTCAGTTAGTATATTATCATTTTTTGTAGGTTCCTTAAAATTAGGTAAAGAATTGAAATACAAAGGCCTTGTAACCGGACTTATATACTTTGTTATTTTATTTATCTTTATGGTATTTTTATCAAACGTTATATTTAAGGAGAGTTTTTCTATAAAAAACGTAATTTATTACTTAGTATTACTTATATTTAGCATATTAGGAGGAGTTATTGGTAAAAATATGAAAGAAGAAATAGACGCTTAAATAAACGTCTATTTTTGTTTTTTATACTTACTTATAAATTCTTCTTTATACTCATCAAAACAGTCATTTCTAATAGCTTCTCTTATCTCTTCCATTTCCTTAATTAAAAATCTAATATTATGAATTGATAAAAGTCTTCCGCCATTTACTTCACCAGACGTTATTAAATGTCTAACGTAAGCCTTTGTAAAGTTCTTGCATGTATAACAGTCACAAGTATCTTCAATTGGAGTAAAATCCTCTTTATATTTAGCATTTTTAATATTAATACGGCCATTTCTTGTAAAGCAATTTCCATGTCTTGCAAGACGAGTTGGAAGTACACAGTCAAACATATCAATACCACGGGATACTCCCTCAAGTAAATCTATTGGTTCACCAACACCCATTAAGTATCTAGGTTTATCTTTTGGTAAATAAAGTGTTGCATCAGAAATCATTTTATACATAACATCTTTAGGCTCTCCAACAGATGTTCCTCCTATAGAATATCCATCAAAGTCCATCTCAGCCGTCTTGATAGCACTTTTTTTTCTTTGGTCCTCAAACTCACCACCTTGAACGATACCAAATAAAGATTGATTAGGATTATTAAAAACCTCTTTACCTCTTTTAGCCCAACGAAGTGTTCTTTCTACTGATTTTTCAACATAACTTCTAGTTGCTGGATAAGGTATGCATTCATCAAAACTCATCGCTATATCAGAGTCTAATTTATTTTGAATTTGAATTGATTTTTCCGGAGTTAAAAATAAGTTTTTACCATCTATGTGACTTTTAAACTTAACTCCTTCTTCGGATATATCTTTAGGTTTTGCAAGTGAAAATACCTGAAATCCACCTGAATCAGTAAGGGTTGGTCCATCATAATTCATAAACTTATTAAGGCCGCCTGCTTTTTTTACGATATCTTCACCAGGTCTTAACCATAAATGATATGTATTAGAAAGAACAACCGCAGAACCACAACCCTTTAACTCTTCCGGCATCAACGTTTTTACGTTTGCAAGCGTTCCAACTGGCATGAATAGTGGTGTTTCATAATCACCATGGTTAGTATGTAATATGCCCAATCTTACGTTTTCATCATCCTTATTATTTTTTATTAATTCATATTTAATTTTTCCCATAAAATCACCATTTGAAATTATAACATAATAAAAAATATTTAGCAAAAGAACTAAATATTTTTCTTATAATTTCTTTTTAAAGTTTTTGATGCACCTTTTGTTACTGCCTTAAACGTCTTACAAGTAGCATAGATTGCCGCACTACAAACTCTTGATGCAATGTAACTTGGTCTAGATACTGTAATTGTATCATTTTCTTTACCCATATAGTAATTTTGACTATCTTTACTAGTTATGTCTTTATAGCTTAATGTGTTTTCTTTCTTATTCTTTTGAATATTTTCTTCTATGTTTAAAGTTTCTGTTAAAGTATCTAAAAAACTTATTAAATCATCTATTTTGAAGTTTTCTATTTTTTCTTTAGCTTCTAACTCTTTCATTCTTATCTTAAGAGCAATAACATCATTCATATATTTAGCCTTCATAACACCATCAGATAATAATTCCTTTAAAAGTGATGTGTTTTTATATAATGAAAGTAATACTTCATTTTTGTTTTCACATGAATTTTCTTCAAGCTCATGCATTGCAAAATTAGCCATTCTTAAAGCTGATTCTATTTGATCCTTGTTATTATAATCAAGTCCTGATTCTCTTCTTATGTTATATAACGTTCTTTTGTTTATCATAATTATCCTCCATTTAATTTTATATAATTATTTTTATTTTATGAACATACAGTCTCCAAATGAGAAGAATCTGTATTTTTCTTTTACTGCGTGTTTGTATGCGTTAAGCACATTTTCCTTTCCAGCTAAAGCACTAATTAACATAATAAGTGTTGACTTTGGCAAGTGAAAATTAGTTAAAAGAGCATCTATGCCATGAAATTTATATCCAGGATAAATAAATATCTTGGTATTTCCACTTTGCATTTTAAAGTGACCATTACTATCTGCTACCGTCTCAAGTACCCTAGTTGATGTTGTACCTACCGCAACTATTCTTTTACCAGCATCTCTTGTTTTATTAAGTAAATCTGCAACTTTACTACTTAATATGTAATACTCAGAATGCATATCATGCTTTGTAACATCTTCAACAACTACTGGTCTAAAAGTTCCAAGCCCAACGTGTAATGTTACGTAAGCTATATTTACGCCTTTTTGTTTTACCTTTTCTAGGTATTCCTTAGTAAAATGAAGTCCTGCTGTTGGTGCTGCTGCTGATCCAGGATTTTTAGCGTAAACTGTTTGATATCTATTTTTATCATCTAATTTCTCAGTAATGTATGGTGGAAGTGGCATTTCTCCTAATCTATCTAATATTTCTAAAAATATTCCATCATAAATGAATTTATAATGTCTTATACCATCATCACCTACAAACGTACACTTACAAGATAACTCATCTGAAAACTTAACAATGGTTCCTTCTTTTATTCTCTTAGCAGGCTTTGTTAAACACTCCCACTCATCATCCCCTAAATCCTTTAACATTAATACTTCTATTACTGCTCCTGTATCAGGTTTATGTCCTATAAGTCTAGCTGGTATTACTTTTGTATCATTAAGAACCAAAGTATCACCAGGATTTAGATAGTCTATTAAGTCAGTAAAATGTTTGTCAGCATACTCTCCAGTTTCTTTATCAAGTACCATCATACGTGATGCATTTCTGTTTTTTAAAGGAGTTTGTGCAATTAACTCTTTTGGTAAATCATAGTCAAAATCTTCTGTTTTCATAAATTTCCCTCCCAAATAAAAAAATAATAAATACTAAACAAGTATTTATTATAATCTTTTTTTATTAAAATATCAATTACTTACCTTCTTTTGATATATTTAAATGCTTATATGCTAAGTCCGTTACTATCCTACCTCTTGGAGTTCTTTTTAAATAACCTATCTGCAGAAGATAAGGTTCACAAACATCCTCTATCGTTGATACTTCTTCACCAATTGATGCCGCAACCGCTTCAACCCCAACAGGACCACCATTAAATTTATAAATTATGGTTTTTAATAGTTCATAGTCTACTTCATCTAAACCTAACTTATCAACCTTTAACGAATCAAGAGCATACTTAGTAATATCAAGTGTTATTGTACCATCTCCCTTAACTAAAGCAAAATCACTAACGCGTTTAAGTAGTCTATTTGCAATTCTAGGAGTTCTTCTACATCTATTAGCAAGTTCACGGGCCGCATCTTCTTCAATTGTTAAATCAAGAACCCTAGCACTTCTTTTAATAATTTCTGTTATTTCATCTTCCGTATAATAATTAAGTTTTGAAACTATTCCAAATCTATCTCTTAAAGGTGCTGATAAATCTCCTGCACGAGTAGTTGCTCCAATTAAAGTAAAATGTGGTAAATCAATTCTTATATTACGATTAGAGCCTTCTCCTCCTACTATAATGTCAAGAGTAAAATCTTCCATTGCTGAGTATAAAATCTCTTCAACAAATCTTGGAATTCTATGTATTTCATCAATAAACAGTACGTCTCCTTCTTCTAGCGAAGATAAAATAGCTGCTAAATCACCTGATTTTTCAATAGCAGGTCCTGATGCCGTTTTAATGGATGCCCCCATCTCATTTGCTATTACGTAAGATAACGTTGTTTTACCAAGCCCTGGAGGGCCATATAACAATACGTGGTCTAATGCTTCACCCCTCATTTTAGCAGCGGACATAAATATTTTTATATTCTCTTTTATATCTTTTTGTCCAATATATTCATCAATAGTTTGTGGTCTAATACTAGACTCAAACCCATCTTCCTTTAATTTATCTCCTGTAACTAATCTATTATCCATAATTTAGTCCTTTCTTATTTTAATAATAATTTAAGTGCCTCTTTAACTTGTTTTTCCAAAGAAAGAGATGCATCTAATTTAGACAATACTTTCTTAATATCATTAGGCTTATAACCAAGTGACTTAAGCGTTTCAGTAAGTTCTTCAAAATTATTTAAACTATCTTTTTTATCATCACTAGCAAGTTTACCTTTTAAGTCAAGAATTATTTGCCTTGCAACCTTATCACCAATCTTAGGAAACTTCTTTAAGTAACTTACGTTTCCTGTATCTATCGCATCTAAAATAGCATCTTTATTATCACCTGAAAGCATTGGAAGAGCCATTTTACAGCCAAGGCCTTTAACACTTATGAGTTTTAAGAATAAGTCTTTATCATCCTTAGTTTTAAAACCATACAAAGTATTTTCATCTTCTCTTATCTGCTGATATAAATATATAATAACCTCTTCATTTTCTTTATATGAATATGGATTTGCAACATATATCATATATCCAATTCCGTTATTTTCTAACACAACATAACTTGTATCAATAATTGTTATAATACCTTTTATATAAGAATACATATTATTTATTCCTTTCTTACTTTTTACTTCTATTTAATTTTATCACGAACAAATGTTTTTGTAAATATTTAAAAGAAAAAATAGTCAAAAGACCATTTAAATTTATTTTAACTTATTTTTGATGTAAGGATTTTCTTTACTAAATATTTCTTCATCATTACTAAAACCACAATTCCAAGCCATCTTCATACTACCTAGATTATCATGATGAATTCTAGCTTTTATATAATGTATCATAGGATAATTACTAAATATGTAATCTGTTATTTCATTTAAAAGAAGTGTTCCATATCTTTTTTCTTTATTTCCTCTATATTCCTTAAAAATTGCTTGCCTTATATATACAGCTTTTTCTTCTTCATTAAAATTACTTAAATCGATATAACCAATTAAATTTTCTTCATCCCGAACAAAAAATCCCTTATTAAAAAAATTACTATTTTTATTATTCAAATGCTGCAAAAAACCATTAAACCTTGATGTTATATCAGAATCCTTAGCAAGTTTTTTTAGTGTCATAAGATGCGTTTTATCATTAGAATTAAAATTAACAAGCGTAAGTTTGCCAATAACAATATCTTCCATTTTATTACCTCCTAAAAGTATTATTAATAATTATAATTGTTCATCTAAAACCATTTCAGCGCAATCCCATTTTTCATTATGAAATAAAAATGCATCTTTTATAATGTTAGTAACCTTAAATCCGGCTGCTTTATAGCACTCGTAAGCACCTAAATTATTTGTAAAAACACCTAGATAACTTCATTTTTAATTATTTATTTCCAATTAAATATTTATTATCTTCATTAATTTGTTGTTGTAATACCAAATAAAGCAATATTTAATACATATGCCTAATTTGCATATACAAACTCAATTTGCTGTTCTGTTAAAGTAGGAACAATATATTTCTTAATTGCGTCAGTATGAACGGCATAATTTAATTTTGATAATAATCTGTTTGAATGCCATTCTATTTTTTCTTGATATGTTTCGTTTCTTTATTTCTTAACCAATTTTTAACAACATCTGCTGGTGCTTCATCATTTTGCGTTTTTGCTAGGTCAGTAAGTGATATATATATTCATAGCCATCAACTCTAACCACATTAATTTTACTACCTTTAACATCTATCTCTGATTGAATTATATTATTTTTCATAAGTTTCTCCTTTCTGATTTAGTTAATCACATATAACCAATCTATTAATTTTTTCATTTAATATAATTTTACCATAAAACTATCGTTTAAAATCATCATCTTTGCTATTATAACTGCTAAATTCATTTTGTATAACTTCTAGATCATCATCAATTATTTCTTCCTCGTGCAATTCATCAATTAAGTTATCATATTTATTTGAAGAAAAGAATTTATCTTGTAAGAACTTAATATTTTTTCCATAACTTTTTAAAGTAATTTAATGCTCCTTGCAATTTAGATACTTTATCTTCTAATATATCGGTAGTATCTTCTGCAAGCTCTAATCTGTTTTCTAAATCTGATATTCTTTCATCTCTTGTTTGTATTTTTTTAAAATACCATCTATCGAATTTGTATCTCTTAAATTAGAATTAGTTTGATTAGTTGTATTAATATCTTCATTAGCACAATCTAGATAAGCATCATTTTCTTCTAAGGATCTTATAATTTTTCCCCAATCAAATACACTACGAGTTAGTCTATCTAATTTTAATGCCACAATAGTATTACATTTTTTATCTTTTATAAATTACTCTAATTCGTTTATTTCAAGTTTGTTTGATAAATTACCTACATATATAGTTTCTGAATAATTAAAGGTCAAAAATGTTATTCCTTTAATAATTATTTTATGAGGTTCAATGTATGATAAATTAGTTCTATCTATTTTTCTTATATTTCCGTTTATTATTGTTGGTGTAGTATTACAAAATCTACATATAAATTCAATCATCTTTTTCAATTTATCATCAAACTCTAATTCTTTCTTAACAATATTAATCATTAAAACCTGTTCTTTCTTTAATTAACAAAAAAATACCAACTTCTAATTAGAAATTGATATTTTCTATATTAAATCCAAGACTATAAAAGTCTGGACAGATTTCCCAACAGTGCGTGTGAATTTGTAGTTAACGAACTCACTTACAAAAGATATAGTAGTAATCTATTACTAACTACACTGGTTATATCACGTAGATGTGATATAGTAAATATAAAAATATGCTTATAAAATAAGCATATTTTTTGTAAAAGATTTTCAAAAAGGTTCTCCCTTTACACACATCGTTATTGTCTCTGCCAATAGCGATGTGTACTACTCTAATGGAATATTAGAGTATTTTTTAATTTTGGTTAACGTCCAACACTAAAGTGAATTAGTATTTCATCAGTTGGTTTGCTATTCTCATCTGTTTTGATATAAGCATATGTTGTTATCATATATAAATTCTGCAATTTATAATAATAACGTGTATCAGAACCTTCAATATCATTATCACTCATATTATAGAATTTATTAATAAACTCATCAGATAATTGATATTCTTTACATACAAAATCATATGTACAAGTCCCATTACTTAAATTAATTAATTCTGTAAGTTGAGAGAGTTTTTTATTTACATCTTCAACTATATCTTCTTTAGAAGTATTTTTGTTATAACTTATGTATGTTGATATACCATCTATTTTTTTATTTTCATTTAATTTCAAATCACTATAGGATATATATTCTTCAGTATTAAATTCTATTTGTAAATCATGTCCAAAACCATAACTAATAGATTTACAATATGATTTTTGTTCGCATTTTTCTTTCAATGAATCAATAAGTTTGTTTTTTAAATTATTACCATTATTTATATCTTTTATCACAGATGCAATATCTAACACTATTATTATAAAAGAAGGTATAATGAATATAATGAAGCATAACTTATAATTAAACTTCAATGAAACATTATATACTTTTGAAATATTTTTAATAAACCTTATAATAATTGAGCAAGATTTTATTACTAACGCTATAACAGCAATACCGCTTATGGTTTTTATTGTATTACCAATTTCTTTTAGATCTTTACTTAATGAAATGAGGTCACCAAGTAAATAAGCAGGAATCATAGATTTAATATTAGCATTAATATCTTCAACTTTTTCATTAACGTTTTCACCATTATCAACTTTTTCTAAAATATTTTGCCATATTTTATTATTTAGTAAATTTTTTTTAAGAATTATATAGGCTATAGCCCATATAATTAACAAAACTCCCATTATGATAAGAGCTGAATAAAACTTTTTACTTAAAAATTCTCCCGTAACATTATTTTCATATCTTATGAAGTCATTAATAATAAATAATAATAATGGTATAAAATAAATCAATACAGCAATTATTGAATATTTAGTCAAACTTGCTAATTTAAACATTTTTCTAATACATTTTTCTTCTTCTAAATTAAATATTTTATTTTCCATTTTTCACTACCTTTCTTTTTTTATTTTAACATATTTTTTTACCTTTTCAATAGTTTTTTGATATGTTTGTATTTTTAATTTACATACTCATATCAAAATCATCGTCTTTGTCTTTTTTATGTCTATCTAAATAATCATCCATTTTATATTTTTTTATGTATCATAGGTAATATCTTTAACGCCTCTAATCATCTCTTTATATGCTGGTCTTTTATCCCTTTTAGCAGATATTCCAGCATCTTGATATACTTTTATTATATCTTTTGAATGCACGGAACTCCTTTAAACAGGCTTCCTGTTCAGGTAAACTAAATCCTTCACGTGCTTGGCCTTCGGTTAATGCTCTTATGTAAATTCCTGATATTTTTAAGTTTTCATTCATATTTTTTTCATCTCTTTCTTTTTAATAAAAAAAGAGGAGTCAAAAGTATTAGATGTCTAATACCTTTGACTCCTTTGTTTGTTTAAATCATATAAATATTTATCTTTCTTCAGCATAAGTAACCTCCATAAATAACGGGTACTGCTTGTCATTTATTAGTTATTTAAATATCACTTATTTTATATATGTTAATAGGTATTAGTTTTTTCTAATATAATTAGTTAAATCTTTAAACTTAATTTTCTTATTATAGCCATTTATGAATACTTAATCATAGTCTTCAAATATTAAATAATCATTATCATTTATTGTTTCCTTAATATCTTTAATTACACCATTTACAAATCTATATATCATTTCTACCCCTCTTTTTGATTCATCACTCATATTTAGTTTTTTAGCTTCTATTGTTAACATTTTTATCACTCTCCATTACTTTCTTAAATAACAAAAAAACTAACATTTCTGTTAGTAATCAATTACTTAAACTCAGAATGCAATCAAATTTTCCATCAATTATGGTGCCTCCTGTAAGAATCGAACTTACAATTCAGCCTTACCATGGCTGCGTTATACCACTTAACTAAGGAGGCATTTCAAATACATTCTATCATATTATATTTAATAGTACAATAAAATGTATTTATTTTTTATTTCTTTCTTAAAATTCTCGTAGTGTTTAAAATAGTAAGTAAAGTAACGCCAGTATCAGCGAAAACAGCCTGCCACATATTAGCTACTCCAATAGCGCCTAAAACTAATACTAATACCTTTACTCCTATAGCAAATATAAGGTTTTGTTCAATTATTTTTTTAGTAAATTTTGATATTTTAATAGCTTCTGGTATTTTGCTTAAACTATCATTCATAATAACTACGTCCGAAGCTTCAATTGCAGATGCACTTCCTCTCATTCCCATTGAAATTCCAACATCAGAAAGTGCAAGCGATGGAGCATCATTTATTCCATCTCCCACAAACGCCGTTTTCTTATCATTTTCTTTTATTATCTTATCAAGCTTTTTATATTTATCATCTGGAAGCATCTCATAAAAAACTTCATCTACGCCAGTTTTTTTAGCTACAGCCTCTGCTGATTTCTTTTTATCTCCAGTAAACATAAACGTTTTAATATTTTGCTTTTTAAGTTCTAAAATAGCAGATATAGAGTCTTTCTTTATATCATCTATTAATTTTAGTTTAGCTACTACTTTACCATCAATTTTTAAATAAATATAACTATCTTTGTCACTTGCATTAACAAATGAAGATGAACCTATCTTAATTTTTTTACCATCTGTTTCGTAAGAGATTCCCTTACCAGCCGTTTCCTTATAATTTAAAACATCTTTTGTACTTACCTTTTTATTAAACACATTAAGTACTGATTTTGCAAGTGGATGATTTGATAAAGCCTCACCCTTTACATAATAGTTAATTATATCTTTTTCTTTATATTTATCATCTAATATTTCTAATTTGTAATCATTTGATATACCAGTTGTTATGGTTCCTGTTTTATCAAATACGATTTTATTTACTGATGAAAGTAATTCTAAATAATCACTTCCCTTAACCAAGATTCCTTCTTTAGATGCTTTTCCTATTCCAGAGAAGTATCCAAGTGGTACGCTTATTGCGATTGCACAAGGACAAGATACTACTAAAAATACTAAAGCTCTATAAATAGACACTTTAAAACTTAAGCCAAATAATGGAAGAATAAGTGCTATTAAAAGTGCAAGTATCATAATAATTGGGGTATAAACCTTTGCTGCCTTAGATACAAAGTTTTCACATTTAGCTTTTCTATCACTTGCGTTTTCCGTTAATTCTAGTATTTTAGATACCGTGCTATCTTCATATAAGCTTTCAACTTTTATCTCGATAACAGAAAGTGTATTAATAGAACCAGATAACACTTTATCTCCTTTATTAACATTTTTCAAATCAGACTCACCAGTTAATGCTGCCGTGTTTAATTTAGAACTTCCTTTTATAATAATACCATCAAGAGGTATTTCATCACCTTTTTTAACTATTATTACATCCCCTATTTTAACATCTTTTGGATCTACCGTTAATATTTCATCACCCTTTTTTAAGTTAGCAACCTCTGGCTTTATATCCATTAAATCACTTATTGAGCGTCTAGAATTATTAACTGCTACCTCTTCTAGTATTTTACCTATTTCGTACAAAATAATAACCATTAACCCTTCATGAGTATTACCAGTTAAATAAGCCCCAACACAAGATATTGTAACAAGCATATTTTCGTTTACCGTTTTAGATTTAAATAGTAATTTTATAGCATTAGTAAACGTTCTATATAAAAGAGTTGCATAACTAAGTACTATAAAGACATTTGAAAGTATGCCTTTTTGGCACATACCTATTATCATAAAAATAATTCCTACTAAAAGTCTTATTATATGAAATTTAAACTTACCTTTATTTTCATATGATTCATTTAAATCCATTACCTTACTTTCTGGCTCTACCTTTTTTACGATATCAGAAACTAATTTTTTAGGATTTTTTGCTTTTGTTGTAACCGTTATCATAAGTTTAGAAAAATTGACGCTTGCATAATCTATCTCATCATTTTCATTTAGTTTTTTTTCAATTTCTAAAGCACATCCAGCGCAATCTAAAGAACTTAATTTAAATTTATATTTCATTTATATGTTCACATCCCATCACAAATATTTTTTCTACATGATCATCTGCTAAAAAATAGTATGTTAAATTTCCTTCTTTTCTATACTTAACAAGCTTTGAATCCTTAAGTATCCTAAGTTGGTGAGATACCGCAGACTGACTTACCTTTATTTTTTCAGATATATCACTAACACACATTTCTCCGTTTATTAAAACGTTCATTATTTTAACCCTTGTTGAGTCACCAAACATTTTAAATAACTCGGATAAATCTATTACTTTATCATCGTCTAATAACTTCATAATAACCTTCTTTCTATTTTTACTTCTTCATTATATGAATATATGTTCATATTGTCAATATCTATTTAATAAAAAAACTTTCGTTTTCACGAAGTTTCTTATTTTTAACCTTTAATTTTGAAATATAAAAATGTTTATCCTTTTCTACTTAAACATCACTTTTATCTGCTTGTCATTTTTCGGTTTGTATTTATTATTTTCATACTTCATTTGTTTCTTTTTAGACGTATGATTAATACCTCTTTTGCTATATTTTAACACTTTATAATCAGAAGAAAAATTTAAATCAGGAGCATTACTAATCATCATCTTATTTGAATCACTATATAATTTTTTTATTAGTTCTAATTTTTCGAATTGCGCCATATCATAAATATCATTATTTAATAATTTTAGTTTATCTATGTCATACAAGAAAAATATAAAATTATCTATATGAAGTTCACAGAATCCATCATCTTTAACGATTACGTAATCCTTATTTATATTATCAAGTTCCATTTTTAGTTCATAAATAAATACATCCAAATTAGAAACCAAAATTTTTTTTAAGCTTCATAAAATCACTCCTCTATGTTATTATCACTGTCAAATTTAACATCTATTACTTTGCGGCTTGCTAAATAATCACACATATGAACAAATCTTTGAAATTTAGACTCTGGTTTAGGAAGTACTATATTACTATAATTATTGGTATTCCAAGGCCCCATATGTGATGATATAACGTGACACATAAACTCTATTTCCTTATCGGTAAAGGTTAGTTTATCTTTGTTTTCTTTTATATAGTCGCACACTAAAAGTGGGTGTTCAAACTTTGTATACTGAGATTTTTCAAGACCTGATTTTAGTCCATCATGCATAATTAAAGATATTATCATTAAATCTTTTTCATTTTTAGAATAAGCACCTGTTATACTTTCGTCGTTAAACATTTCGTAAGCAAATCTAACCGCTACTTTTGTATGTCTAACAAGGCCACCACTACCTAATGCAAAACTAGGATGATACTTTCCGGTTGAAGATGCCGGAACTTCAAAAAAGTAGTCAGGAAGCAAACTAATTAGTTTTTGGGCTCCCTCTTTATATCTTGGATTATTTATGTAACTTAGTTCTTTTTCAAATACTTTTGTTTTTTCTTCGTTCATTTTTTCACCTCAAAATTTAATATTTATATTAAATAATCTTGCAATAGCGCAAATACCTGTTAAATCGGTTGTAACACCTTTTATACTTTCTAAATCAGCGTTTATACCATTTAATACCGAGTTAGATAAGTCCATATTATTTAACTTAGTTTTATATATTTCTGCATCAGTAAGATTACACTTATCTATTATAACATTATTAAATTCATTTTCAAATAATCTTGCCCCAGTCATATTAGAGTTCGTAAACGAAACGTTTTTTAATTTAGAAGACATATTCATATAAGAAATGTTAGAATTATAAAATGAAACGTCTTTCAAATTAGATTCTATAACAGAAAAACCTACTAACGATGAATTTATAAACTCACATCTAGAAATAAGCTTTTCACATATATCCATATTAGGCAAATTGCAAGATTCAAATGAACAATTAATAAAATCTATGTTTTTAAGCCTGCAATCACTAAAATCAATATTTTTAAATAAGCAGCCATTAAACTCTATATCTTTTATATCATTTAAAGATTTTTCATCACTAAAGGATAGATCACATATAATGTCACTACCTTTTATTTTGTTTAGATTTCCTTTATCCAAATTCTTTTTTAGACGTGGCTTTTTAATGTTATTCATATCTTACCTTTCTATTGTTTTAATGTATAAAGCACATAAAAATGCATTTGGAAACATTATTGCTAAATCATTTATTAATCTTTTATTTTCTTTTTCTATTTCGTTATGTATGTAGCAGATTAGTTCTTTGGACACAAATGCTTTTTTTAAACTATTATTTTTAATGGCTTTTTTAATAGTATTAAACTTTTTAATTTCACACTTTAAAAATTCTTTTTTAATTAATACATTTGCAAAAGACGCTCTATATATTTTGGATTCGTCTATGTTAAATGATTTTAATGTGTTTTCTAATACATCATTAAAGTATTTGCTATTATCACTTAATATTATCTTCTTAAACTTTAGTTTAGCAACCTTGTTTAGGTATAAATCCATGTAATAATTAAATTTATCATGCATTCTTTTATAATTCCTATCAAGGCTTCCTTTTTTAAATGTATATATGTTACCATCAAGCATTTTATATACTTTCATAGTATCATTATAACCAAAACTAATGGCTTTTCTTGAGTAATCTTTTTCAAAAGCAAGGAAGCTGCCTAAATCATTTTTTGGTGTTATATAAGTTATTTTAACGTTTTTATCCTTAACTTCTCTTACCATCCCAACTGCTTTTAAATCTACTGCAATTACTTCATCTGCTCCCATACTAATTGCAAAATTAATCGGCATATTATCATAATATCCACCATCAATATATAAATTTTTGCCTATTTTAGTAGGTTTAAATGCTGGAAAACAAGAAGCAGAAGCTAACATATAACTTTTTGCATCATCTTCTGTAAGATCATCTTTTTTTACTAATTTAGGCCTTAATGAAGGAAAATGAGTAGTAACAAGGCCATAATTAATGTTTGATTTAAAAAATTTATCTTTGTTAAGTACCTTATCTATAACCTGACTTAGTCCGGAAAGTTCAAGTCCCCCTTTTAAAGCACCTTTTGCATACTTTCCTAATATTTCTTCTTTCCCTTTTTTGCTTGCATACTTCTTTTTTATCTCAATATCAATTACCTTGCTATAATCCATGTAATACCACAATTTAAGTGCTTTAAAATAATCTTTTTGAACCATTAATACTCCATTTAATGCCCCAACTGATGTACCACATACTATATCATAATTAATAGAAAGTCTTCTAAGCGCTTTCCAAACACCTATTTCGTAAGCTCCTTTAGCTCCGCCACCTGATAAGACAACTGCTCTTTTCATAAAGTTATTTACTTCTTCCTTGATCTTCTAAATTCTTATTATTTCCAGTTAGAAGTGCCGTTAGATCATTTATGTTAGCACCCTTAAAATTAGACATTGAAACTATTTTATCAGCATTACTCATTATTCTTCCTTCTTTATATTTACTAGTTACAAGGGAAACAGGCCCTATTTTTCCTCTGTTAGAAGAATTTGTTAATATTTCCTTATTTGTACTATCTAATAAATTTACTCTTTCAAAGTTTTTTAATTCAAGAGGATTATCAAGGCTGTCTTTAAATGAAGTTACAGGAAGAGGATACATATGATGAACAACTCCGTCTATTATTTTTTCAGCATCATCTTTAGCTTCAAAAATCTCTGGATACCAAGCATTTCCATTTATAACGGCTTCAATTGGATGTCTAAATCCATGCTTATTAAAAAAGTGTTTTGTATCTGCTGCCGGATTATTTTGCCAAGGTAGTTCATATAAATCATGCATCATAGCTATTCTTAAAGCGATTTCCATTTTAAAAGTAGGCTCATTTCTGTGTTTTTTTGACAATAAATACGTAACAATAGTATCTTCTAAAATATGCTCGCCAAGTGTTATTTCACCGTGATGTGGAAACTCACTAGTCATTCTTTTTTGAAATTCATCATGCAAAAAAATAGATTCTATAACACTATATATCTCATCTTTTTCATCTAATAATAAATTATACTTTTTAAATATCTTATCAAGTTTTTCTTTGTTTTCATCTAGTATCATAAAAATCCCTCCAATATAGATATATTATACCACATCTTTAATTTTTATGTTATAATGTATTTGCACGTCCTCGTAGCTCAGCTGGATAGAGCACTCGCCTCCTAAGCGAGGGGTCGCGCGTTCGAATCGCGCCGGGGACGCCACTTTATTTTAAAAAAATAAAAATACATAACCATCTTAAGTTTATGTATTTTTTATTATCTTATAAAATTAACTAAGAACACCATCCAAACACCTATTTGTGCTTTAGCACGTGCTACTCCTTCAAAAGCTGCAACTATCTTATCCGATAAGGACACCATCCAAGCTTCCTTAGATTTAGGAGCAATATTTGAAATTGGAAACATATGTGATTCTATTATATTCTGTTCTTTTTCATTTACTCCAAAATATTTAATTGCATTTTCTTTTGCCATTCTTGGATGATCAATTAACATTTTCGTTGATGTCATAATATTTTTATCATCTCTAACCAAGAAGAAATCATGCAAAGCACCAGCTCTAATAACCGCATTTGTATCAAAACCTAACATTTTCGATAATTTAAATGCTGTATAAGAAACTCTAACAGAATGATTATATCTAGTATTACCATGATGTACAATTGACTTGGTTTTTAAAAATTCCTTATGACTTAGAATTGGAGATGCAACACTCATAAATTCTTTATCTTTATATATTTTATTCATTAAATTCAATTAAATCAACCTCTTTATCCGATTATATTATATTCAAAATAAATATAACTAATCATTTAAATGTCATAATTTAAACTGACCTTCTAAGAATACCACAAATGTTTAACATTGTAAAGATACAAATGTTTGGTATACAAAAAAAAGAAATAGTAAAAACTATTTTTTGTAATCGCAAGAATTGCACTTTACTATTCCTTCTTTATCAGTAACTAAAAGACTATGGCATTCAGGACATAACTCTCCAGTAGGCTTATCCCAAACAGCAACTTTACATTTTGGAAAATTACTGCATCCATAAAATACTTTTCCTCTTTTAGTTTTTCTCTCGACTATTTTGCCACCACATTTAGGACAGTCACAAACTTCAACTTGAGGTGCTTTTTCCTTTGGTTTAATATATTTACATTCAGGATATCCAGAGCAAGCTTCAAATTTACCGTATCGTCCGTTTTTTATAACCATAGGCTTACCACATTTAGGGCATACTTCTCCGGTTTCTTCATCTTCTTTTTTCTCCATTTTATCAAATGCGTTTTCAACTTCTGGTTCAAATTCCTTATAAAATGATTCTAGAATTTTATACCATATCTTCTTACCTTCTGCTACCTTGTCTAAGTCTTCTTCCATCTTAGCTGTATATTTAACGTTTATTAAATCACTAAAGAATTCTTGTAATTTATCCGTCGTTGTAATTCCAACTTCAGTAGGATTAAGTTTTTTTTCTATTATTTTAACATATCCTCTTTGCGTTAAAGTACTAATCGTTGATGCATAAGTAGAAGGACGCCCTATTCCTAACTCTTCCATTGCTTTAATAAGCTTAGCTTCGGTATATCTAGCTGGAGGTTTAGTAAAGTGTTGATCCTTTACTATTTCGTCTGCTATAAGTTCATCATTTACTTTTAATTTAGGAAGAACCTTATCTTCTGATGACTCAAACTTGCCATAAACTTTTAAGTAACCTTCAAATATAAGTACACTTCCTGTTGTTTTAAACGTTGTGTTATTATTATCCAAAGTGATTGTTGTTTGATTTAACTTAGCATCTGCCATTAGAGAAGCAAGTGCTCTTGCATAAATCATTTCATATAGTTTAAATTCATCTTTTGTTAGGTATTTCTTTATAGAATCAGGCGTTCTATTTATACTAGATGGACGAATAGCTTCATGTGCATCTTGAACGTTTTCACGTTTTTTAGATTTTTTTACGTGGCCTATATACTCTTCTCCATAAGAATCTCTTATATAAGCATAACTAGATTTAATAAACTCATCAGATAATCTTACAGAATCAGTTCTCATGTAAGTTATTAAACCAATCGTATCATTTTCTATATCTATACCTTCATATAATTTTTGAGCTACTTGCATGGTCTTTTTAGAAGAAAAACCTAGTTTAGAAATTGCTTCTTGCTGCATAGTTGACGTAATAAAAGGATATTTAGAAGCCTTTTTCTTAGCTTTTGTTTCATAATTTGATATTACGAATTTACTATCTAAACCATTTATTACCTTATCTGTTTCTTCTTCTGTTTTTAAATCTGCCTTTTTACCATCTACAGTATCTAAGGAAGCTTCCATATCAGCAAATTTAGCAGTTACGGTCCAGTATTCTTCTTCTTTAAAACTTTCTATTTCTCTTTCACGATCTACTATTAGTTTAAGTGCAACAGACTGAACTCTGCCTGCTGATTTACCACCTGTTTTAGACTGCATTAATTTGCTTAACCTAAAGCCTATTATTCTATCTAGTATTCTTCTAGTTTCCTGACTATGAACCAAATCATCATCTATTTTTCTGGTATGATTAAATGCATCTTTTACAACGTTTTTAGTAATTTCGTTAAAAACAACTCTTTCATACTCTTCATCTTTAAGTTGTAATGCATCTTTTAAATGCCAAGAAATAGCTTCTCCCTCACGGTCAGGGTCGGTTGCAAGATAAACCATTTTAGCCTTTTCTGCATCTTTTTTTAAAGCTGTAATATCTTTTTTCTTGCCTTTTATTGCAACATAATTAGGTTCAAAATGATTTTCTAAGTCAACGCCAAATCCAAACTTACCTGATGTTGCAAGATCTCTTATGTGACCTTTACTAGATACTACTTTATAATCACTGCCTAAATATTTTTCTATTGCTTTAGTCTTAGTAGGAGATTCCACTATTACTAAGTTTTTACTCATAATTTATGCCTCCTTATTTGTTTTATGTTCCTTAATGTATTTTTTAACAGGTCCATATGTACGCCTATATCCGTCAATTATACCATACTTTTCTATTAGTTCAAGGTGTTTTTTTGTCGGATAACCCTTATGTTTTTTAAATTCGTATTCGGGATGTACTTTATCTATTTCATACATTATTCTATCACGAGTTACTTTTGCTATTACTGATGCTGCCGCAATCGTTATACTTTTAGCATCACCTTTTATTATGGCCTCATGTGGCACACTTGTAAATCCATCAAGTGGCATAGCGTCCGTTATTATGTAATCAGGCTTTACTTTTAAAGAGTTAGTCGCTCTTAGCATTCCTTGTCTTGATGCTTCATATATGTTTATTTTATCTATTTCTTCTGCTTCTACTATAGAAACTGAAACTGCAAGTGCTTTTTCCATTATGATAGGATAGTATTTTTCTCTTTTCTTTTCGGATAGCTTTTTAGAATCATTTAAACCTTCTAAAACAAAATCATGAGGAAGTATTACTGATGCTGCAACAACAGGTCCAAAAAGTGGCCCACGGCCTGCCTCATCACATCCTGCGATATTTTCGTAGCCTAAGTTCCATAATCTTTTTTCGTTGCTATATAGATCTACTTCCATTTTGCATTTCCTTTTTCTTTCTTAATAAGTCTAAATACCACTTTAAAGAAGTCTGTGATAAATATTCATTTAAGTGTTTTTCTTTGTTTTTTATTCCATCATCTTTAAACCACAAAGATAACAGATTTTCATAACTAGGATAAAAAGATTTTCCATTCAAAAATCCAAAGTAATCATCCTGAAAATTTTTTTCACCCATAACAAGCGCATTAAACGATATTGGGGAATTTTTCATCCTTATAGAGGTATTTAAATATTCATTACGTAAAAAAGTTCTATTTATATTTTCTGCGTTGATACTTCTTTTTTTATCTTCAACATCAAATAAAACACCCGTTTTATTCCATACATAAGCTATTTTTATTATTTCTAAGTCACTTTTATTTAATAATCCTGGATTATTAACAATTAATTTATTAATTGTATAATCGGTTATGTTTGCAAACTCAAAAATCTTATATATTGACTCATATTTTTTAATGTTAGTATAAGAATCATTTTCCATAGACTTTCTCTCTAACATAACTATCTCTTCGGCTTCAAATCCTTTATTTTCTAAATATTCAATTAAGCTTAATTCCATTTTAGTTCACCTCATCAAAAGTTACTTTACCTAACTTCCCCTCTCTTAAATCCTTTATTATTATACTAGATACTTTATCATAGTCAATATCTCCGCCTGATACTATGCATCCTCTTTTCTTGCCAATTGTCTCATATGCCAAAATGACATCATCATTATCATAATTTATGTTTCCATATCTATTAAATAAATTATCTGGGTATTTTTTATCCATCGTATCAAGAATGTAGCATGCAACCTTACCAAGCGGTAAAATCTCTTCTTTTATTGCAGAAAATGATGCTAAGTTATAAGCTTGATTTTCATCATCTATTTTAGGCCACAATATACCAGGAGAATCTAAAAGTTCTAAATCTTTATTTATTCTAATCCAAGAAAGCTTTTTAGTAACACCAGGTTTATCTCCTGTTATAGTAGCTTTTTTACCTACTAATCTGTTTATTAACGTAGACTTCCCAACGTTCGGTATTCCAATTATTAAGGCTCTATAAGCACGTTTTTTAAGCCCTTTTGCTTCTCTTTTGTCATCTAAACTTTTTAGCAAAAGACTAGTTGCACTATATATATCAGATAATCCTTTGTTATTAATTAAATCTACCATTACAACTTTATAACCTTCTTTTTCATACATTTTAGCACACATACTAGTTTTATTTATGTCACATAAATCAGTTTTAGTCATAATCATAATCTTAGGTTTATCTTTTATTAAGTCATCTACATCCTTTATCTTAGATGAAAAAGGTATCCTTGCGTCTACTACTTCATAGATAATGTCTACCATGTTAATGTTTTCTTTTATAAGTCTTCTTGTTTTAGCCATATGGCCTGGATACCAGTTTATATTAGTTTTATTTTCATTCATTTGGATCAACTCCTTTATTTTTTTCTTTTAAGTACAAGTTTTTTACCTTTTTTTTCATAACCTGGTAAAGGTCTATTTAAGCTTTCTTCGATGTACCTTTCGTATTCTTCATCAGTATAAAATTTCCCTATTCTAATTCTTGGAGGGCAATTTATATATTTTTCAGGATGTTCTAAAACATCTTTTCTCATCTCTTCAGTTATTTTTATTGGTTTAAAATCTGCAAACAATATTTCTTCATTTATTTTCATAATTTCACCTCATTTATTTATAGGGGGGGTTTAACATCTGTAATCACCTTAATAATTCTTCAACTGTTTTATATTAAAAATAGTCATTCTTTACTAATTTTTACCAATTTTAACATTTTTATATTTATCAATATAAATACATTTTACTTTATTTTCTAATTCTAATCTAGTAATATTAATTAAATTTAATTTTTTACTTATAATTGCTTCGTGATGATTAGGAGTTATAATCCTTTCCAATACATATAGAATTTAAACTATTTAGTTAGTTTTTTTATTTTATTTTGATTATATAAGTATTCTTCTATATGAACTTGGTGCCCATAATCATTAATATCATAAACTTGTTTCATTTTCTCATACATTCTCATAAATACTATATTAAATGGATCATACGAACTGCCAGAATTTCTAAATCTAATTGGTATATGATATAAAGAATTAAAATCTCTATCATATCCTTCGATATATGGTTGTATATAAAATTCTAGTTCAAATGATTCGTTTTCTTTTCTTATTTTCAAGATATTAGCAACTTCATGATTAGTTTCATCTGAATACCATGTAATAGTATTATTTTCTTTATCAAATAATTCATTATAATTTGAAAGATTAAATAATCTATATTTATTTTTTTCATATTCTATTTCATCTTTTTGATTTTTAATATACTCTTGTTTTTCTTCTTCAGTTTTTAAATAAAAAGTAATATATTCTTCATCATCAAATATTTTAATATTTTCAATATCATCAAATAATTCTTCAAATAATCTATATACTTCATAATTTTCTTTAGTAATTATAAAATTATTATCATCATTTACGTTTTCAGAATAAATTGTCCAATATAAATCACCATTACCACTAAATGATACATCAAATTGTTTATCTAATTCTTTAAAAGATATTATTAATCCAAATTCATTTTCTTGTTTAATTACTTTCATATATTATACTCCCTCCTGGTTACTGTCTCGTAATCAATACCTTAATTTCTATAATATTTTCAACATATTTTAATTATTTTTGACTACTTTTTATTGATTTTTTACTATATCTTATCATGAACGTACAAGATGTTAGATCTCTATATTCCTTATTTTATCAGAGTTTTCTCCTATTCTTGGATAAATCGTAATCAACCAGTTGATGCTCGTTGATGATAAACTTTTTGAATCTTCGTTCATTTGAATCTTCGTTCATTTTTTTTATTTTTTATCTTTTGTAACATTTTACCCTCATATATATAAAATATATTATATATCAAATCACTTTGTTTTTCAAATTTGAAATATGGTTTTTTATAACGTTTTTACCCATTTTTCTAATTCACAACGAGATAAGAATAGTTCTTCATCTATTTGACTATCACTTTTTCTTATAGTATGTGCATCATCAAGGTAAAAATCAATTTTTTGGGATATATATGAATTACCATTTACTAATTGATATTCAAACCCAAAAGGTATTGAATGAAATTTATAATTTTTGGAAAATGAAATATATATCCAAGTTGAGGTTTTCTCATCTTTATGATAAAAGCATTCCCTTTCTTTTTTAACTAAATGTAGAGATTTATCTATTTTAGATCTTTCTTTATATGATTCATACTCTGAAATAGGCAATTTATGAGTAGGCCACATTAATCCTATTTCATTATGTCCAGCGCATGAATAAAGTGTTTTAAAACCTTTTTTATTAAGTTCAGATATAACTTTACTTATTTCAAAATCACAATAAATATATTCTTCTAATTCATCTTTTATCTCAAATGTCTTTTTATTTATAAATGATATTAAAGCCAAAAAAATCACCTTCTTAAATTCATTATACATTGTTTTTAGATTCCAAATCAATCTAAGTATATCATAAGAAAATAATTTTTTATATGGTGCCACAAAAAAAAGATAAACTATCTTAAAGTTTACCTTTACTTTATTTTCTTAATTTTGTTTATAGGAAAAATTCTTAAACTTACCTTACCTAAAATATCTTTCTTATCAAATAATCCTATAACTCTTGAGTCCGTTGAATCAGGTCTATTATCACCGACTACCAAATACTTATCTCCTGGTATTGTTATATAACCTGTTTCCTCTAGTTTAAAATCATCAGTCTCACGGTGCGTAAATGTTTCATCAACCATAACACCGTCAACGTATAAAGAGCCCTTTTTATATTCAATATGTTCCCCTGGAAGTCCAATAACCCTTTTTATTATTTTTTCATCATTCCAGGAAACTACAACAACGTCAAATCTTTTTACTCCATTAAGCTTATAATCAAGTTTATTTAGTAAAACAATATTATTGTTATACAAAGTAGGTTCCATAGATGGTCCATCTACAATTGCAGGGGTTATTATAAACGTTCTTACAAGTACTACTAATATTACAACTAAAACATATGGATATATATCTTTTACTATTTTTTTTATTCTTTCCTTTTTCATATTTAAAACCTATCAAAAAATAAGGCATAAATAGCCTTATTAATTTCTTTCCTTTAATTTCCATTGACCAACAATATCTCTTGCATAGTAAAGTTTAGCACGTCTTGCTTTACCTTTTCTTACTACTTCAATAGAATCAAGTTTTGGTGAATGAATTGGGAATATTCTTTCAACTCCAACACCACTAGACATCTTACGTACTGTAAATGTTTCAGATACACCATAACCTTTACGAGAGATTACAACGCCTTCAAAAGCTTGTACTCTTTCTTTTTTACCTTCGATTATTCTAACCCCTACTCTAACAGTATCACCAACTCTAAATTCTGGTACGTTAGGATTTAATTGTTTGTTTGTAATTTCTTCAATCTTATTCATTTTCTTAGTTCTCCTTTCTAAAACATATAACCAGCAATCATGCAAAATAATTTGTATGCGGCGGATTGCCTTTTTTCAAACATTAAAATTCTATCACATAATTAACTATTATGCAAGTATTTGTTTTTGTTTATTAGTATCTTCCATTTAAAACTGAATTTCTAAGAGATTTATTTTTTACGAATTCATTTACTAATTTATTTATGTTTTGAATTACAAAATCCAAAGTTTCTTTACTTAGAAAATTAGAATAAACCTTTATTATCATAGATTTTAACATTTCAGATTCTCCAAGCACTCTTGAAGTTGCATCATTATCATCTGTTTGAAGAGCCATGTTTAATCTATAATTTAATATATCTATTTTCTTTCTAATGTTTTTCATCGCAACTTTTGATGCAAAAGATGTTTTTACAATAAGGATTTTTGTTATATCTCCATCTTTGTTTCTTCCCTTTAACTTGTATCCTTCTAATTTTTTAGGATTAAATATCGTTATTGCAACTAATTTTTCTTCTAGTGAAAGTTTATAAACTGTGTTTTTAGTTTCTTTTTTTGTAACCTTTTTTGGAGTTTCCTTTTCTTCTACAGCATCTTTTTTATCTTCTTTAATTTCTGTTACCTTAATGTTTTTAACATCATCCATTGATATTTTAAAACCACTTTTTTTCATGCCACCTTTTTTCAAAATCATTTTCTTTCTTAAAAGGTCTGGTCTTTTTTCTTTTGTTACAAGAAGTCTTTGCTCTTTTCTCCATTCATCAATTTTTTTATGATCTCCTGATAATAATACTTCTGGAACTTTCATACCTTTATAGTTTCTTGGCTTGGTATAAGTTGGATAGTCAAGTAAGTTTTCGTTAAATGAATCTATTTCGTGCGATTCTTCTTCTATTACTCCAGGTAGCAGTCTTACAACAGAATCAGTAATAACCATCGATGGTAATTCTCCTCCGGTTAAAACGTAATCCCCTATTGATATTTCCTCATCACAAAGCGAACTTATTCTCTCATCAAATCCTTCATAATGGCCACATATAAATATCAAGTGTTCTTCCTTTGATAGTTCATATGCTTTCTTTTGCGTGTAAGGTTTTCCTTGAGGAGAAAGCATTATAACCTTTGATTTATCGGTTTTTAAACTTTCTACCGCATCATATATTGGTTGACACATTAAAACCATACCAGCTCCTCCACCATAAGGAGTATCATCTACTTTCTTATGTTTATTTTTTGCAAAATCTCTAAAATTACAAGTATTTATTTCTACTTTTTTAGATTCTATCGCTCTTTTTATAATTGATTCATTTTTAAATCCGTCAAACATTTCTGGAAAAAGTGTTAATATATCTATTTTCATGATAAAAGTCCTTTCACTTCATATACAGATACTTTTTTGTTTTTAATATCTATTTCTTTTATAAAAGCATCAACATATGGAATCATAATGTTATTATCTAGCACTAAAACTTCATTTGCAGGAGTATCTAATACATCATTTATAACACCAATTGTTTTATCATTTATTATAACATCAAATCCAATTAAATCAACTGATAAAAACTTATTTTTATCAAGTTTTAATTCATCTTTATTGATATATACAAAAGAACCTTTTAAATGTTCTATTAAATTGATATCATAGTTATCTTTAAATACTACCATATCAAAGTTTTTATGTTTTCTATAAGTTTCAACAACGTACTCTTTCTTATCTTTACCAACATAGAATTTAAAACCTTTAACAAACACTTTATCTTTATGTCTAAAATTAGATAATATTCTAACTTCCCCTTTAATACCATGAGTATTAACTAATTTTCCAATATATAAATAATTCATAATTACTCTCCTTTAGGCTTTTTATTTATTTCGTACATAATAATTGAAGATGCGACTGCTACATTTAGGCTTTCACAATCATCGTTCATATTTATATAAACGTTTTTATCTAGTTCTTTTTTAATATCATAACTTATTCCTTGTCCTTCATTTCCCATTACAACTGCAAGTTTTTTATTCTTTTTAAGTGTACTTATATCCGTGCCATTCGTAACACAAGTTCCGTATACCGAGTATCCATTTTCTTTTAGATAAGGAATAAAATACTTTAAATCTTTTGTTACAACGTTTACTTTAAAAAGCATTCCTTGAGCTGCTCTTATAACTTTCTCATTATATTTTTTAACGCATCCCAAGCTAAGCACTACCGTATCTATATTAAATGCTTTAGCACTTCTAATTATGGTTCCTAAATTTCCTGGATCTTGTACATCATCTAATATAATTATTTTATCTCCAAGCGTTAAATCTTCTTTTATAAACTTAACTATTCCAATAACATCCGTTTTAGATGGAAGTGTGCTTATATAATCCATAACACTTTTAGACACGACGTTATTTACTACGCCAAAGTCACAGCTAGAAGTAGAATAAGTTTCAAGCAAAAGACCACTTTTTTTAGCCTCATTAACAAGATGCATACCTTCTACAACAAACTTTTTTTCTTCATTCATAAATTTATTTGTTCTTAATTTATTTAAATATTTTATTTTCTTATTATCTTTAGATTCTATTATCATAAACTACTCCTTTAACTTTTTTCTAACTGTTTTATAATCAGGGCAGTATTTTTCTACAACGTGCCAAAATGCCTTACTATGATCAAAATGGACAAAGTGTGATAATTCATGAACTATAACGTAATTTAGATACATAGGATCTTTTTTTATAAGCTCTAAATTAAGTGTAACAGAATTATCCCTTCTGTTACATACTCCCCATCTTGTTTTCATACTTCTAACCTTAATTATAGGATATGGTATTTTTTCATCAAATACGTAATAAGCTTCATCTAAGTATTTTTTAAATACGTCTTTTGCATATTTCTTATACCAGTTATTAAGCATGGTATCATCTTTTACGGTAATAACGCCTGAATCATATATTGGCCTTTTAACATCTTTATAAATAACGTTTAACTTTTCTCCTAAAAGATTCTTAGCTTCTTTTTTCTGCATTTTATTTTTTAAGATTTGTTTATCTATCATTTTTTCTATCGATCTTCTATTCTCTTCTAATACTTTTTTTACAGAAAGTTTAGTAAAAAGATAATTACAAGTTACTTTTATTTCTAAATTATCTGTTACTCTGATATATAAATTTTTATTATTTTTCTTTTCTATTATAACTAAATAATCATTATCTAAATAATTAAAATGCATATTACCACCTAAAAAATATTATAACACATAATAAGAAAAAAAGGCTTAAGTAGCCTTATTTTCTTTTGCCTTTTCTAATTTCTTCTTTTATTAATATTTCTTCTGTTTCTTTTTTTAATTTATTATTTACAAGCTTATATATTTAAGTGTATCTATGATATCTTCATCTGCATCTTTATATTCTAATTGTTTTATAACAACGTCAATTATTTCATTTATATCATTATTTTCTACCGGTAAATAAGATTTATAATCTGTCTTGAAATTATCAATCATATCTTTATCAAATGCTAATAATTGATCTACTAATATATCTATCCATAGCTTAGACTCTGATGATAAAGAAGACTTTTTAATCTTTATTTTTTGTTTTAACTTATCTTTTTTATATTCATTTATTCTTTCTTTTCTATCTCCAAGTTTAAGTTCTTTATTTTCTAAAACTTTGTTTTTATTTCTAAGACGTTCCAAAAAATCTTCATAAGACTTTATTTCACCCCTTAATTCTACTTTTACTTCTTCTAATAATTCATCGTTAAAAGAATTTCTTTTTATTATTCTAAATATTTCATTAGAAAGAGCTTTAAACTTATTATAATCTTTTGATATATCAGTATACATAATATTGTTTAACAATTCCCTTAGTATAGCCATGTCTTTTATGACAAGTTTTTTATCATTTAAAAATGAATTAGTCATACTCATAAATTTATTTTTAGGTTCTACTATTAATGTATCAAGCAAAGATGCTCCACCAACAATATCTTTATTTTTATCAATTATAATCTTTTTTCTGCTATCATCAATTATTTTAAGATATTTTTCTGACTTGCAAAGTCTTTGCATCATATTAGCATAAGAAGATGCATTTAAATACTTATTTTCCTTCATATTTATATCTTTCAAGAATAATTTACCACTTCTTTTGCCAACTAGTTTAAATAATTTTTCATATTCATTATAAGTAATGTTAGAAGTCATAAAAGATTTATATCCATAAGAATTTAATATAATACACGCGTGTTCAAATTCATCATTATCGTAAGCAACTAAAGAAAAACCATTATTAAGAATATTTTCTTTTACATTACAAACAACTTCATAATCTCTTTTTAATTTGTTTTCTTCTGATGATATCATATCAATAGTATCATCTATTCTTATAATATCCATTTTTATCCTCCTGTTAGAAATATGTAACTACTTTTGTTTTTTATCACTAGTGCTACTGCAATCCGAATAATAATACATATCTAAAAGTGGAACAAGATGTGTTAAATCTTTTTTATCATTTTTCTTGCTGCACACATACTTATCAATTTTACTTTTTAATCCAACGTATAATTCCTTGTCCATCGGTAAATCAGGAAAATCACTATACTCTAAATCATCTAAATTTTTGCTTTTTAATTTTTTAAAAGCCCTATTAACTTCTATTTCTCTATTTTTCAAATTATTAACTCTGTTTATTTCACCATTATATGTTTCAATAAATTTAATAGTCAAATCACCAAAGCCTACTTCTTCATAACGTTTGTTCCCATTTTCATCTATTTTCTCTTTCATCATACCATGGTTTAATAACTCTTTAAATTCATCTGGATTATCCATTTTTATTATCTTTTTCGCTTTATATTTCTGACAAACATCATCAATATTTTTAAGTAACTGTTCCTCAGCATATAATAATGACATCAAATCTTTATAATTAGCAGCTATCAAATTTTCTATAGTAACTAATGAATGCAAATATCTGTTTCTGTCTTGATTAGTGGTTGTTTTATCATCTATTTTTTCTATTATGAAACTTAATAGATCAACCAATTCTTCCCAAGTTTTTGGCAAATTTACAACTTTTCCATCTTTTATACCAACTACATCTTTAAATATTTCTCCTAATTTATTTCTGGTAAACATGCCCTTTTCTTCTAAGTCATTCATTTCGTCTAAGGTAAAGTCAAAAAATTTATAACCAAAAATACTTTTAAGTAAAGAAATCATTCCTTCCTTTCCGTTTTTTGTTTCTAAAACCTTTTTAATTTTATCTTTATAACAATAAAAATAAGGTTCTATAGTATTATTTCTCGGATTGTAAACTTTTTCAGTTCCACAACAAATTTCAAACATTTTCTTCTTTTTTTCAAGGTTTGATATAATTATTTTAACTTCTACCTTTTTTTCACTTAAAAAATTAAAAAACTCTTTTACAGTATAATCTTTTAGCATTTTTTCTTCCATACAAAACACCCCTTCATCAACGGTCAGTTATGATAACAAAAAAGAAGAGTTTTGTCAAATTACTCTTCTAGATTACTTTCTTCTTTGGTTTTTAACATTTTCTAATATTTGAAAATAGCCTCTTGTCATAATTATTACATTTTTTGTTTTTTATCTTCATCCTCAATGTAAGAATAACTATTAGGTAAATATATTTCTTTTATTTCTGACCCATACCCTTCTCTTACACTTATATTTAGTCCTTCTATCCACATTACGGTTTTCCAAGGAAGAATTACGTTTTCTAATCCAGCTTTTTCAAGTGCTTCTGTTAATATTTCATCACCTGAATAATCAACATAAATAGTTAAATTGTTTGTTTTTTGTAATTTATCAAAAATAATGTTTCTTAATTCTAATTCAAAACGTGCTTTTTTTTCATTTGTTACCGCTAAAGTATTCTGAAGTTTAGTTTGTAATAATATCTCATCCAAACAATTAGAAACATCATTTCCATTATTAAGATTTGGAAACGTTATCTTATCTGCCCAAAATTTGCTAGCTACCTTTGCAATACTCATAATATCATTGTTCATTTTTAATTTTCCTTTCTTTTTTTAACATATTAATTAATATTATTTGACATATAATCTGTAATAAAATAAATATAGAAGAAAATCCAAATATATATCTTAAACCTAATTTATACATAACTCCTGCAAAAAATAGTCCAATAGATTCTCCTATTATCCATATACCATATCTTACACTATTAAAAAACAATTGATTACTATCTTTTATTCTATTTATGTATGGAGCCTCAGTAATATTTTCATACGCGGTTGATATAAGAAGTGACCATGTAATTGCTATCATAATAACATTAACATTATTACATAAAAAAGCTGTTAAATAAAGGATGTTTCTTATTCCAAATTTTATAAAAATATTTATATAATTATTTTTAAACGTAATTTTTTTAAGTATTATAATTCCTACTATATCAGATAACAATCCAATTATTAAGACATATAAAGTAGCGTTTGTAACACTAAAACTAAGTTTATTAGTAAGCATTAGCATTTTAAGACCTAATGCGCTTTTCATCGCAATATTTGCAAATATTCCGTACATAAAATACACATTATTAATTTTACTATCAAAAATTTCTTTAAATGAAACCTTAGATTTAACATTTTGAGAGTCAATCTTTATTGAACTAAGTGAGATTACCGAACACATCATAATTATTACTGATACAAATAAACACACATTATAATTCACATTAAAATTAAAAATATTCTTTCCTATAAATAAAGCTCCCAAAAATATTCCGAAATCTCTAAATAAATACTCAGTAAGTTTTCTTTTAGAGTAAAAATTATCATCTTTTTTTATTAGGACAATTAAAGGATAAATACTTGTTATATATATTTTTTCTAACATCATATCTAAAATTATCAAAAAGTATATAACAAATTTTAAATTACTATTATTAAATAAAAATAATAACAACATAACTAATATTTTAATAATAAGAGTATATTTAATTAATAAAACTATGTTTTTTAGTTTGATTTTAGTTGCAATAAGAATAATTATAACAGCTGATAAAAACGTTGCAAAACTAAGTACACCACTTATTTGCCCAACGTCTAAATTATTTGCCTGAAGCCATAATTCTTTAAAATTAGTCCACAATCCAACTGATAACGAGAAGAAAGCGAGCATAACGAGAATTTTATTTTCTTTTTTAGATAATTTCTTAGTCATTTTTCACCATTGCCGTAAGGTCAGATTTAAAACCAAATTTTTTATACAATTTAATAGCAATTTCATTGTGGGAACTTAATTTAAATCTTGTAAGTCCTCTTTTTTTAGCATCTTCTATTACCTCATTTAATAATAATTTAGAATACCCTTTATTTCTATATTCTTCTTTAGTATATATAGAACATACATAAGCAATATCACTATTTAGGTTATTAATCTTTGGTGTTGGTAGTCTTTTTAATACCTCATATGCCGCTACTGAAACAATTTCTTCATTTTCTATGTATCCAAATATAAATAACGTTTTATTAATATAATCTTCATAGTATTCTCTAGTTTGTAATACTAATTCTTCTTTATTATATGACACACTTTTATCACTTAAAAGCATTGCTACTCTTAAATTACAATAGGTATCTATATCATTAATATTTAATTTTCTTATCATTTAAACACCACCAAACTATTATCAATTATACATTATTATACAAATTTTAGCAAAAAAAAAGCGGAGTGCAATCCACTTTTAAAACAAACTAAGCTGGCTTGATTCTGGAAGCTGGTTTAGTATTCCCATCATACGCATTCTATCTGTTAAAGTTTGGGATACTTTTCCTCTTACCTGAATATCTTCAACACTAATAAATTTACTTTTTTCTCTTTCTTCAACTATTTTTTTAGCAACCGTATCACCTAGGCCATCAATAGATGCAAATGGTGGGTATATCGTTGTTTCATCTTTAACTCCCCAGACAGTAGCACTACTTTTATAAAGGTCAATTGGTGCAAACGAAATACCTCTTGCTGTTGCCTCTAAGCATACCTTAAGACTTTCTAGTTGTCCTAATTCTTTATTAGTAGCATCAAAGCCTTTATTTTGTATTTCTATTATTTTAGCTTTTATTGCATCATATCCTTTAATCATTACATCAACATCAACATCTGTTGCTTTAGATGTAAGCCAAGACGCATAAAAATATACTGGCATATGAACTTTATACCAAGCTATTCTAAAGGCTGATATAACGTATGCTGCTGCGTGAGCTTTAGGGAACATGTATTTTATCTTACCGCATGAATCTATAAACCAATCTGGTATGTTAGCCTCTACCATCGTCTGTTTATGTTCTTTCCAAGTTTCAGGATCTTTTGATGCCCTTCCTTTACGAACAAATTCCATTATCTTAAATGCCTTAATAGGTTTTACTCCGTGATACATTAAGTATACCATTATATCATCACGGCATCCTATAACATCTTTAAACGGAACGATGTTATTTTTTATTAAGTCTTGTGCGTTTCCAAGCCAAACATCAGTACCATGTGATAAACCTGATATTTTAATTAATTCCGCAAATGTTGTAGGCTTTGTTTCTGCAACCATGCCAATTGTAAAGTTAGTACCAAACTCTGGTATTCCAAGTGTTCCTGTCTTACACATTATCTGTTCGTTAGTAACTCCTAGTGCCTTTGTTGACGTAAATATACTCATCGTATCTTTATCATCTAGTGGAACCTTTGTTATATCAGTATGAGTTAAATCTTGAATCATTCTAAGCTGAGTTGGGTCTGAGTGACCTAGTATATCTAGTTTAAGAACGCACTCATCAATTGCGTGATAATCAAAGTGGGTTGTTCGCCAAGCGCTTGTTACGTCTTCTGCTGGAAACTGAAAAGGTGTAAAATCAAATACTTCCATATAATCTGGAATAACAACTATTCCGCCAGGATGCTGACCCGTTGTTCTTTTAACGCCCGTACATCCTAGTGCTAAACGTTCTATTTCAGCTGGTCTCATGTTTATTTCTTTATCTTCACAATAACCTTTTACATATCCATATGCTGTTTTTTCTGCTACCGTACCAATTGTTCCTGCACGGTATACGTTATCAGCACCAAATAAAACTTTGGTGTACGCATGAGCGGATGCTTGGTTTAAATCACTAAAGTTAAGGTCAATATCTGGAACTTTATCTGCGTTAAAGCCTAGGAATGTTGCAAACGGCATATCTTGTCCATCTTTGTATAAATCTTCACCGCAGCAAGGACATTTCTTATCAGGAAGGTCAAATCCTGTTGAATACTCACTACCAAGTGCCCTTCCATCATCAAATGTAAATATGCTATGTTGGCATTTTAAGCATCTATAGTGTGCTGGAAGTGGATTAACTTCTGTTATACCCATCATTGTTGCAACAAATGATGAACCAACAGAACCACGGGAACCTACTAAGTAACCATCATCGTTTGAGTGTTTAACAAGTCTTTGTGCAATTAAGTATATCGGATCAAATCCTCCACCTATAATACCACCTAATTCCTTGCTTACTTTTTTATTTAATGAATCATCAGTTAAAGTGCCGTCACAATCGTCCCAGTTCTCTTTAAAATAACAACTCAATAGTTCTTTAACCGAATCAAACCCTTTAACTATAACTTCATGCAAATTTCTAAACGTTTCTTCTTTTAATTTTTCATCTGTTATGTCAGGGTTGTTCTTTTTTAAATTCTCCTCACATACTTTATATACGATGTTACCATATAGTTCCATTGCAATACGTTCTTCTATATTATATGGAAGAGGTGTACCATACCAATCTTTTGCCTTATCATATACTAAGTCCGTTACAACTCTTGGACAATCAAGGTAAGACTTTCCATCATCTGCCTTTACCCTTGGAGAAAAAGGAATTCCATGAGTATCTATTATTACCTCTATTTCATCTACCATGTCAAGAACCTTATTGGTGTTAGAAACAACTATTTCGTATGCTAAATCTTTTCCTAAGAAAGCAAAGTTATCAAGCATTTCATTTGTCGTTCTAAAGTGTTGACTTGGTATTTCTTTAATATCTTTTTTAGCTAGTGGATGACGTCCACCACCTGGAACTTTTTGGTTGACAATTATTTGTCTATATATTTTATCTTCTCTTCTAAAGTGGTGAACATCTCCTGTTGCAACAATTATCTTACCAGCCTCTTTTACCGCAGATACAACCTTTTTAATATGAGTTTCAAGTTCTTTTTCGTCCTTAAAATCTCCCATTTGTATTAAATGATTATAGACTTCTGGAGGCTGAACTTCAACATAATCATAAAAGTTTATTATGTTGGTTAATTCTTCTCCTTCTTTACTTCTTGCTTCTTTAAAAACTTCTGATTCATAACATCCACTTCCTATTAAAACGCCTTCTCTTAAACGCTCTACTTCACTACGCAAGATTCTAGGTGTTTTATATAGGTAAACGGTATTAGCAAGCGAAATCATCTTGAAAATATTTTTAAGTCCTTTTTTATTAACCGCAATCGCATTAAAGTGATACGTTCTACCAAACTTATGAATTTCACCTTTAGGAACTAACCTATCTAAATCACTTATTTTTTCATAGTTTTGTGCATCTAATTTTTGTAAAAACTTATGAAAAACATGAGCCGTTCCTTCAGCATCATAATCCGCTCTATGGTGAGCATCTTCTTCCCAAGGAACGTTATATCTTTTAACTAAGGCTGAAAGTCCATGTCTTGCATATCCTTGGTCTAAGGTTCTAGATAATTCTAAAGTATCTATTACAGTGTTTTTAAACTCTCCTAAATCATATTTCTTCATTGCCATTTCAATAAAAGAAATATCAAACTTAGCATTATGAGCAACCATAGGTAAATTACCTGCCCACTCTAAAAATTCTTTCGTTACGGTTTTTTCATCATCACAGCCTGATACCATTGCATCAGTAATACAAGTAAGCTCAGTAATTTTATCTGGTATGTGTCTTTTAGGATCAATTAATTTATCAAACCTATCTATTATGTCACCATGTGATATTTTAACTGCACCTATTTCTATCATTTGGTCTTCACCTGCAGCATTAAATCCAGTTGTTTCGGTATCAAATACAACGTAAGTGTTATCCATTAAAGAATCACAAGTAGGTCTTACAACTATGTTTACGGTATCATCAACTAGCGTAAGCTCCGTACCATATAAACCCTTAAAATGTTTACTTTTATCTTCTATTTTTTTATTGTGATTCTTAATAAGACTATATGCTATTGGAAAGGCTTGACATCCGTTATGATCTGTTATTGCAACACCACGGTACCCCATGTTAATTGCGTTTGTAACAAGTTCACACGTATGTTTACCTAAGTCTAACTTAGTTATACCATCCATTTGACTCATCATTGTATGAGCGTGTAATTCTACTCTTTTTTCTTTGGCATCATCTACTACCGTCATGTCTTTTGAAGGTATTTTCATAACGTTTCTAATGTTTAATACAAGGTCTTTAGCATAAATATCTTGTTTTACATATCCATTAATTCTAAACCAACCAGACTTCATTTTTTTAGATAACATCTTAAATAAATCTGCATCTTTTGTAAAAATTTTAGCATAAATACTATCAGTATTATCACTTATTTTAAAGGTCAATATTTTAAATGCACTTCTTGATGATTCAAACTCTTCAACACCAAAAACGTAAGCTTCAACTGTAACGCCTGATTCTTCTGCAATTATATCCTTTATTTCGGTTATTGCTCCCTTTGGCTCATCACCTAAAATAACAGGATTTTCCTCCTTAGGTTTACTTTGAGTCTCCATTTTTATTTCTTCTTCTAATTCTTTTTTTACCTTTAACCTGTTTTCTTCGTTTATAAATGTTTTTATTTTTAAGTTAGGATAACCACATACCTTATAATATTTTAAAATGCTTTCTAAATGGTTATTTAATATGTTTTCTTCTGCTATATTATCGGTATCTATTATAAGAGTATTGCCTGATATCTTAACGTTTTTCTCTATAAATAACTCCTTCATAGGTTTCGTTAAAGTACTTTTTAAAATAGCTTCTTTATAGTAATTTAAACAGTCATCAAAGTTTACATTTCTAAGTACAAATTCAGATTTTATAGAACCCATTTCAGGAAATCCTTTTTTCATGTTTTGATCTATATATTCTAATACTTTGATGTCTAAAGGATTATCTATTTCAATTACAAAAATGCCATTACGTCTCGTATGATCAAGTTTAAGTTTTAGTATTTTACCATTGTTAAAAAACTCATAATATTCTTCTGGTAAACTAATTTTATCTAATAATAGTTTTAATTTATCATGCATTAATATCACCCTACTTCAAACAATTAATATTATAACATTTATTATTTTTTTATCAAAGAAAAAAATAGCCTTTTAGCTATTTTCGTTTATTAATTTTGATAAACCTTTTATTTTATAACCACGACTTTCTATTACGCTTATAATAAAGTTAAATTTAGATGTATCAAATTCATCTAAGTCATATACTATCATAACACCTTTTGATAAATCCTTTTTTAAATCGGTTATGCTAGGATTAACAAGTTTTGGAGAAAGAGTTAACATTTTCTTAGAAGCACATATATCTTTATAATTATCATTTTTAGTATTATTTAAGCAAAATAAAGAATCTTTAAGGGTAATACTTTCTATTAAATTGTTAGTAACACTTATCATTTTTTTAGAATATTTATTATCATAGCCTAAATTATATATTTCAGAATTTAAATTTACCATGCTAAAAGCAGTTTCAACGTTTTTTTCCAAATATGATCCATCTATAAAGAAGTTTACAGTAACATCTGTTTTAGCAAGAATGCTTAAAAGCTTAGATACATTAGTAGAATTATTAACTTTAAATATTATGGATACCATGTTTTTAGAAATACCATTTGTTATATAATAATCATAAGTTTTGTCAATTGACGTATTTGGTTTTGTTTTATCATAAACTAATTTTTGCTTATTAAATGAGTCATCTTCTTTCATGTTTTTATATGATTTTTCTTTGTTTATAATTAAACCTGACATACCAAGAATCATCTCATCATCTTTTATTTTAGGTTCAACTGGTTTTACGTCATGCGCCCTCTTATATGAAATAACCTCCTTCATTAGAGGATCATTACTTCTAGCTTCGTTAAATACTTTATCAGTATATATAAAGCTAAGCAATAAAAGAAGAAATAAACTAACTAATTTAATTGTATTTTTAAACAAAACTATCACCTAATTAAGTGTATGAATAAAACTTTATTAAATTACACCAAAAAAGAACCTTAATAGGCTCTTTCTGGTTTTAAAACATAAGTACCTTTAATTACTTTATCTCCAGACTTATCAGTTTCTTCTTTCCAACTAGATAGTTTTAAACTAGATGTGTTAAACCCTTTAACTTTAAAAGTAACAATAGATGCTCTATTAATGTTTGGAATGGTATAAGATATATTTCCATTAACATCACTATCTTCTTTTAAAATAACGTTTTTACCTGATACATCAGTATACGTTACTTTAACATCATAAGTATTATTAGTAGGAAGCAAAAGAATAAACTTTCTAGGTTCGTTTTTATTAGTACTAACACTTATTTTATCTTTATTATTAATAGACTCTTTAATTTCTTCTTTAGTAACCGGACTATAATAACCTTTTACGGTAAATATTTTATAAGCATACTTATCTTCACTCTTAGATGAATCCATAAAACTCCATCCAGTAGGTTCATAAGTTTCACTTATTTTAGAAGCATTTATTATCTGAAGTTTAATTTTCCAAGTTTTGTTTTGATTTTTTAAAGAATCTATTTTTATTTTGAAGTTTTTAGCTTTCTTTTCTATTTCTTTAGTTTCTTTTTCTTTCCAGCTATTACCATCCATCTCATATAAAGTATACCTATAACTTCCTTGATATCTATCTATAACACTTGGTATAGAAACTTCCATAACGTAATTGCTTTCGTTATCATACTTTTCTTTAACTATAAAGCCATTTTTATTTTCAATGGCGCCAAATAACTTTTCAAATGTTAAATGATAAGTAAATTTAAGAGGATCTTCATCTTTCATTTCTGCGAAAAAACAAACCGAAAGCATAATGCATATTGCAATTGATATATAAATGGATGCTTTAGCTTTTTTTAAAACATCTTCTCTTGCTAATTTTGGTCTTCCAACCGGATTTTTTTCTTCATCCTTTAAAAGCCATTCTCTCATAACTTATGCCTCCCTCTCTTATTTTTTATAGTCTAATATCTTTTTATGGATACCAGGCTCTACAACATCTAACGTGCTTATGCTAAGTTCCAAAGACTTCTTATATTCACCCTTAAAGAATAAGTTTTCTGCCTTAATAAGCCCCTCGTTAATAACTGGTTTTGAAGAACGATACCTATTACCATATACGATTGCATACTCAGATAACAAAGCCGTCTTAACCATCTCAGCAGTAGTATTATGAAGTTTAAATACTAAGTCTCTTGCCGTGTCAACTCGTACGTTTAACGTATCAACATCAAGTGGTTTTTTAGATAGTTCTACTTGTATTTCCTTTATGGCGTCAGAAGCTTCCCTAAGCTCAACATAATAATTATCCGGTATTATAGGAAGTCTGTTTTTTCTTATTTGATATTTAGACTGTTTTAATAATAGTTTAATATCTTCAAGTTGTCCCCTTGCACGTTCTTCATCATCTTTTAAATTGCCCACTTTTTGAAGTATAGCATTTAACTTCTCACTAAGTTTTGTTAACTTTAACATTATAATTTCAAGTTCTGCGTTAAGTTTAGAAAAAGGAAACGTGTGATTTCTATCAAGTGTTTCTAACTTTTCATAATCTTTTACGATACCATCAAACTCCGTATTTAAAAGTTTAACTGAATCTAACGTATCATCAGTTAAATTATAATGTTTTCTCATCTCCGGAAGACCACTTTGAACTGCATTTAATAATTTATCTACGTGTTTTCTCTTCTTATTAAAGTTAGCAAGCCCTTCCGTATAATATTTTCTAGTTAATTTTTCAGTTTCAAAATCATTAAATAATGAATCAAAATACTCTAATATAGTCTTAAGCTCAAAAGTTACGTCCTCCAAATTAAGAACACGCACTCTATCAAATATAGAGTTTACTTTCTTTTCTGTTTCAACAATGTTATATTCAACGTTTAAATAATCTAGTTGGTAACCTTCCCTTGTAAGTTTAATATACTCGCTAGATACATCTTCCGTTCTCTTTGGAATAAGACTTTTACCCATAAGCATTATTTCAGGTATTTCATCAATTACTATCGTCATATGATCAATCATTTCAGTAAGGCCTTTAACAACGTAAATAACTTCCTCATAATCCTTTTTTTCCATAACATATTCAAACTCTTCAAAACGTTTTTCTATCGTTTCAAATTGTAATTCAATCGTTTTTGCAGTTTCTTCATAATCTGCCTTTGTTTCGGTAAACTTTTTCTTTAGCTTTCTATACCTAGCCTTTAGTTTAATAACACTTGCCCTGTTTCTTTCCTCACTAGATGTTATTTCCTTAATTTCAGACATGATGTTTTTAATTTTAGCTTTTATTTCATATAGTTTTATTTCTATTTCCGCTATCTTTTCATATATTTCCTTTGCCTTACTTTTATCTACTGCAAAGTCAAGTTCAATTAACATATCATTTATGTATGGTATAGTTTCATTTTCAATAACTTCAAATTTTAACTTCCATCCATTATAACGGTCTTCTAACTTTTTATTACTTTTAACCAAAGCTTCTACCTTTGATAATTCATTTAAAACAGGAACGTTTATAAGTAAGTTTTTTTCCTTTTCTAAATTATCTATTTCTTTTAATATTTTCTTTTTCTTTTTTGTCTTAAGAGTTATTACTAAAACTACTATTATCATTAAAAGTACAACAACGATGGTTCCAATATATAAACCTTTGCCCATGTTCTATACCTCCTACTATATAAATTATTTTATCATAAATTACGACAATTTGCACCATTTATTTAATTAAAAAAGTAAAGCGTTATACTTTACTTAAACTAAATATCTTTTGCTGAACACCGCACGATTTACAAGAAACGTCAGCATACCTATAAGATAAATGCTCACTCATATTATCTGAGTATTTTGAAACATTACTAAAATCATAACCATATATTACCGAACCAGGTAAAAGTATTTTATCTAACTCGCTTATTACTTTCTGATAATTATCAACAAAACGCGGAGTATTAGATGCTAAAACATATTCTAAAACATTACTTAAAAACACTCTGTCATATTTTTTATTAACAATTTTTTCAATATTCATTATATCTGAGTCATAATAAGTTATTTTAGCGTTTTTTAAATTTCTTTTTAATTTATTATACGAAAATGCTTTTGAATACACATTCTTTTTTAGATTTCCATAAACGTTTATAACGTCATTAAAACATATCTTATTATTTATTCTTAGATACTCAAAAGCACTCCAAAATAAGTATTCATCATAACTTAAATATTTTCTTACTCTATCTATTATATTTTCTTTTGAATTAAAATTAAGGCTTTCTACATTTTCTATCCAATCCATCCTTTTAAAGAAATCATAATAATCGTATTTTTTTATCATTGCTATTTTTAGTGCAGATACGTACTTGCTAAATTGATTAACGTCAAATGAGTCTATAATGTTCCCTCCATTTAAAATGGCATTTAAAGCGTGATCCCCACTTGACGTGATAGTTAAAATATCCTTACCTTTAAGATTTTCTTTAGGATATAACTTCATATCTTCATTCGTCCATAAATAAGATGGATCAAAATTACCAAAAGACGTAATTTTATCTTTATTTGAATTCATATTTAATAGTAATTTTTCATATTTATTAATCATTTCTTCTCCTATATGTATAAATATTTTCTATATAATTATCTTGCTCACACCTATATAATATTTTAGCGTCATGTTTTCTTCTTTCTTCAAAGTACAAATCATTGGTGTGATTTGGCATAAATGAATATTGTACTATTTGACCATCTTTACCTATCAAATTAATCAAATCATCAAAGGTACCCTTATGAGAGCCATTCTTCATTAAATAGTAAAATATATTTGAGGTAAATATGAAGTCATATTTTTCATGCGTAATTTTATTTAGATTTTTTATATCGCAATCTAAATATCTTAATTTAACATTTTTAAGTCTATTCTTTAATTGGTAGTAATTTTTTTCATTTAATAAATACTTGTTATTCCAATAAGCATCTACTTGAACATCATGACTCATTATGCTATTTATTTCATATTGTTTTACTACGTTACTCCAAAACTCATAAACACTTTCTTTTAAATTTTTTTTAAACTGAACGTCATTATTTGAAAAATAAGTGATAAGGCAAGTATATACATCATTAGAAAATAAAATATTTTCAAAGTCCGAATAATCAAGTCTTTTAATAAGTGTAATCTTTAATTCTTGATAATATTTAGATAATCTATTTATATCAAAACAAGTTATATCTGTTGCACCTTCTAAAGCAAGATTTAAAAAATGATCACCACTGGATGTTGGACAAAGCACTTTTTTTCTTTAACATCAAACATATCAAAAAAATCTCTTAAATTTTCATTAGTCCAAGGATATATATGTTCATAATTTGTAAAATAAGGACTTTTATCTTTTTTATTCAAACAATTAATACCATCTATTTCTTTATACGTGTCAAAACCAAGCATTAGAACTCCTCCATACAGGTTCATATACTACCATAGTTTCCTTATTTTATCAATAAATACTTGACTTAAAGCATATAATTAGATATAATTTAAGTCGTGTAAACTTTAAAGCAGCACTATTTGAATTTAGTAACGTGTTTGTTTGCGAATAAGTCATACTAGTAATCCTTATAGCTGCAAGGGTGAAAGTATTAAAACAAACTCCCTACTAAATGGCAATGGTCCTTTAGTTTACAAAAAACAAAGGAGGATAGATAATATGTCAAGATATACAGGTCCAATGTATAAGAAAAGTCGTCATTTAGGTTTTTCTTTACTAGAAACTGGAAAAGAATTAGTTAAAAGACCATATGGTCCAGGACAACACGGAAATGATAAAAGACGTGGTAAAGCATCTGAATACAAACTTCAATTAATGGAAAAACAAAAAGTTAGATTAATGTATGGTATTAATGAAAAACAATTCAGATTAACATTTGAAAAAGCAGCTAAAATGAAAGGTATCCAAGGTGAAAACTTCCTTAAGCTTTTAGAAAGCAGATTAGATAACGTTGTTTATCGTATGGGTCTTGCTACAACTAGAAAGGCTGCAAGACAAGTTGTTAACCACGGACACATTACAGTTAATGGTAAAAAGGTTGATATTCCATCATACCAAGTTAAACCTGGTGATGTAATTGCCGTTAAGGAAGCATCTCGTGATCATAAAGCAATTTTAGAAGCTTTAGAAAAGATTAACAAAACTGTAGAATATGTTGAATTTGACAAGAAAAAACTTTCTGGTACTTATGTACGTATGCCTGAAAGAAGTGAACTTCCAGCAGACATAAAAGAATCAATGATCGTTGAATTCTATAACAAGTAAGAATAACTTACTTGTTTTTTTATTACACAAAAAAAGAAGCTTACTCGCCTCTTAACTTATTCATTAAGTTTTTATATTTTAAAAGTGAAATTAAGCCAGTAAATCCCATAAACATTAATACAAAAATAAGTGGTATTTCAATAAAACCATAAGTAAACTTAAGTTCATTAGTAATTGATGTGTATATTAAATCATATACTAGCGTTGAATTAAATATAGTAAGTAGTAAATTATCATTAAACGTATCTAGTAAAGATGAATGTTTACCTGTTTTTATATTATATATTAGCATACTAATTATTCCTGCTAGTGAAGATACTATAAATGATACAAAGTTAAGTTCATAGAAGTTATTAGCTATAACTATTATGCTAAGAATACTTATAACAAGTAAAACTGCTATTATAAAATATGATGCTGGCTTTACTTTTTTCATCATTATTATTTCTTCTTGACTATTTTTCTTTTCTATTATCTTATTACTGATAAATCTAGATAATTCGTCGTTTTCATCCTTCACCTTAGGTTTTATTTTTTTCATTATATCATCTATGTTAAGGTTTGTTTCTTCATTAATTAAATACGTAAAAGTAGATATATTATTCGAGTTAAGTTCAAGTGCTATTTTAGATGCAACTTCATTTTCGTTTTGAATGGTTATATCTTCTAGACTCTTCAAAAATACTTCTGGGATTTTTAACATAGTATCACTTTTTTGAGTTATTAGTATTTCTATATTTTCATCTAACTTTTCTATTTCACTTTTTATTTCTTTTATTTTTTTATTAGCTTCTTCAATAATTACAGATAAATATTCTTTTTCTGAATTTAGTTTTCTCTTTCCAAAAAAATTCATATTTATAAAAGAATATATTGTTATTATTCCAAATATGCCAAATGGAATTGTTAATATAAGTAGAGCATTGCTATAAATTAGATTATAAACAAGACAAGAAAATAGGAAAAGTCCCTTTATGAAATCATATATATTAACTATTTTTTTACCGTCTAAATTATATGTACTTGCAAGCTGTATATTCTGGTTTATAAAGGTAACACCATCATTATACAATTCCTTTAAGAAATATTTGCCAGTTATGTTTTTTCTTATTTTTTTTAGGTTTTCTACTTCAAAGCAATCGTTTACGTATTCATCGAACTCTCTTTTTAGTTTGTTCTTTTCATCCTTTTTCAAGCGCTCGTAAGCATATTCAAAATTCTTTTTTACTTCCTTTAATTCATCTTCTGGCAAATACTTTTTATAATCATTTGTCTTTGCTAAAACAAATGATAAATAACCATAATAATTTTTAGGAAACGTATCTTTTATGATATTAGAAAGTGTAAGAAAAAGAGAATAATCCTCTTTTTCTTTAGCTTCTTCTGCTTCTTTTTTTAAAGCTTTTAATCCTTTTGTTGCCATTTGAATCCTCTAGAATTTAACTCTTTCTTCCACATACTTAACAGCTTCTTCTATAGGTAATGTTATCTGTTTCATCGTATCTCTATCTCTTATTGTAACAGTTTCATTTTCAATTGTATCTTCATCAACTGTTATACAAAAAGGAGTTCCAATAACATCTTGTCTTCTATATCTTTTTCCAATAGAGCCTGTTTCATCATAAGTTGTCATAAAGTTTTTAGCAAATGCTTTATATACCTCGCTTGCCTTTTCTTTGTGATACTTTTTAACAAGTGGTAATACCGCTACTTTGTAAGGTGCTAAGAAAGGATGAAATTTCATAACTTCCCTTGTATCTCCGTTTTCTAAAAGTTCTTTTTCATATGAATTACATAAAATCATTAATACAAGTCTTTCAACACCAACACTAGGTTCAATAACATATGGAATGTACTTTTCATTTGTTTCAGGATCTAAATATTCCATAGAAACACCTGATGTTTTTTGGTGCTGAGATAAATCATAATTAGTACGGCTTGCAATTCCCCATAACTCACCCCAACCAAATGGAAACTTATATTCTATATCCGTTGTTGCATTACTGTAAAAGCTTAACTCTTCTTTAGAGTGGTCTCTTAGTCTTAAGTTTTCTTCTTTAACGCCAAGCAAAAGTAAGAAATTCTTACAATATTCTTTATAATGTTTAAACCAATCTAGTTCTGTTCCTGGTTTACAGAAAAACTCTAATTCCATTTGTTCAAACTCTCTTACTCTAAAAATAAAGTTACCTGGAGTTATTTCGTTTCTAAAACTTTTACCTACTTGTCCTACACCAAAAGGAAGTTTTAGGCGCATTGATCTTTGAATATTTTGATAGTCAGCAAAAATTCCTTGAGCTGTTTCTGGTCTTAAATAAATAGTACTCTTACTATCTTCAGTTACTCCTTGGAAAGTCTTAAACATTAGGTTAAATTGTCTTATGTCGGTATAATCTAGCTTACCGCACTTAGGACAAACTATGTTGTGTTCATTAATATATTTTATTAAATCTTCGTTAGACATTCCTCCAGCATCTTCTACTCCGTCATCTTCAACTAACTTATCTGCTCTATATCTTGTTTTACAATTTTTACAGTCAATTAATGGATCTGAAAACGTAGAGATGTGTCCTGATGCTTCCCATACTTTAGGATTCATTAAAATAGCGCTATCTAACCCAACATTATTAACATCTTCCTGAATAAATTTTTGTTTCCAAGCCTTTTTAATATTATTTTTTAATTCTGCTCCAACAGGTCCAAAGTCCCAAGTATTTGCAAGCCCTCCATATATTTCACTACCTTGAAATATTATTCCATATTGTTTACATAAGTTTACTAACTCTTCCATAGTAATATTTTCTTTCATAATTAACATCCTTTCTCTTTTCAAAAATTAAAAAAACTCCTAGAAAAATTATAGGGGTGAATATATATCCACGGTTCCACCCTATTTATTTCTAGAAGAAATCACTTCATTTTATACTGCTGATAGGATTCCATCCCCGTCTTTGCAACATTTAAAATAAACATCTTTTATATTATATCATAAACTTTCCAAAGTTTTTAAAAATTTTTTACTTTTTAAGTAAAGACCTGTATACCTATCATAATAATCATCTAAAAAATCATTTATTTCTTTTTTTACAACATCTGATACGTCAAGCTTAGATATCTTAGATATATCAACGTATTCTAATAACCTTATTAATTTTATTGTCTTATCACTTACTATGTAGTCGTTTTGAATATGGTCCTTGCATACAAAGCCACCTTTATACGCAGATATACTAACAACGTTCTTATTACCACATATAACGCATCCATTAAGCTTTGGAGACACCCCTAAAAATGATAAGTACTTAAGTTCTAATATGTTTGTTATAACAGACGGATCAAAGCCCTCTTCTATTTTAAGAATTGCACTTAAATATATATCATATATCCTTTCATCATCATTTTGTTTTATAACCCCGCTGGTAAGTTCAGATAAAAAGTTAAGGTAAGATACTTTTTTTATGTCTTTTTTTATATTACTAAAAGGGTTTATCACATCAGCGCTAAGTAGAATTGATAATTTATCTTCCTTATAACTGATGTTAAATGATGCATAACAAAATCTTTCACTAACACTTCTTAAAGGGCTTTTAAGTCTTTTAGCACCTTTAGCTAATACACCTATTACACCTTTGTCTTTAGTTATAATATTTAGTATCTTACTTGTTTCACCATATGGCTTTTCATCTATTATTATTCCTTCAACTTCTATTATCTCCAAGGGTATCACTTTTCCCTTCTAACATTTTATATTTTATATAATACTCTATTTTTCCAGTTTCTTTAAATAAATTCCATAAATTTTGCTTTTCCATAAATATCACCTTTCATTTATATAGTGGTGATATATTTATTTTTTTATTCATCTATATCATAAAAACCTAATTCTCTTAAATACTTTTCTTTATCTCTCCAATTTTTTATGGTTTTTACATAAAGTTCTAAGAAGACCTTTTTACCAATCATATTTTCTATATCACATCTTGCTTTAGAACCTATTTCTTTTAACATAGCGCCTTGCTTACCTATTATTATGCTTTTTAAAGAATCTCTTTCAACAATTATTGTAGCATTTATAATTGCTTTATCTTTTTTATCTATGTACTCTTCAACCACGCAAGTAACAGCATGTGGCACTTCTTCTTCAGTTAATCTAAGTACTTTTTCACGAATAAGCTCTGATACTCTAAACTCTATCGTGGTGTTTGTTAAATCTTCGTCTGGAAAATACTTAACACTATCTGGTAAATAGTTTTTCAAAGTTTTTATAAGTTCACCTAAATTCTTCTCTTTTAAAGCAGATATTGGAACTATTTCTTTAAAATCATATAAATCTTTATACTTTAAAATCAAATTAAATAACTCATCTCTATTAATTTTATCTACTTTGTTTAAAATTAAAAAGGTAGGTTTATTAGCTTCTTTTATTTTTTCTAATACAAAATTATCACCCTTACCAAAGCTCTTTGTTGCATCAACCAAAAATAATATTATATCAACATCATCAATTGAATAATATGCTTCTTCGTTTAACCTTTGTCCTAATTTATGCTTTGGCTTATGAATACCCGGAGTATCAACAAAAACTATTTGACTATCATCATCATTATATATTCCTTGTACTAAATTTCTTGTTGTTTGAGCTTTATTAGATGTAATTGCAATTTTATACCCCACTAAAGCATTAATAAGTGTTGACTTACCTACGTTTGGTCTTCCAACTAAGCTTACGAATCCTGACCTCATTTAATTACCACCTTTCAATAAATACATTATATCACAACTAATAACAATTTATAAAGCAATATAACTTATATCAACTCTTCCATCTATTCCAGGTACACTTCCTTTTGAAGTATATTGCCACATAGAATATGCTCCATCATACTTACAAGTACTATTATATTCTGCTACCCAGTCAACATGATTTTTAGCAGCTTCTCCTAGCCTGTTCATTGCATACCATCTACCAGAATAAACCTTTACTTTGTATTTTCCTCCATTATAATTATTTACTGTATTTATGTATTCTTCAACTATTTTATTATACATATCCTTTGATATTTCATTAGAACTACTATTTTTAGCATTCCAACTTTCTATATCATAATATATCCCTAAAGTAGGATTTATATCATAAGTACTAATCATATTGTTAGTAAAATTAGCTTCTTTTTTAGCGCCTGATAAAGTAGTAGAATAGCTAAATAGATATATCCCATAAGGAATATTTAGTCTTTTAAGCTCGTTTAAATTTTGAATAAACTTTTTATCTAATGTTTGATAAAACCCAAGTCTTAAAATAACACCATAACAATCACTTTCATTCTTAAATTTTTCCCAATTAATATCTTTCTGGTAATAGCTTACATCTACAACCTTTATTTTAGATGTTCCTAAATGTTTACCAGATGGTGAAAAATAATTATCTATTCCATCTATGTTTTTTATACCAGTAACTTTATTATCATTTTCATAGTAATAAGTAAAGCCATTTTCTTCTATAAATCCATTTTTCAAATTAATAGTTGATAAATTAGGCTTTTCTTCAGCACTTATATTATCACTTTCTATAACATCACTATCAGAACTTACAAGTGAAATATCACTTTCATTTACTTTAATATCACTAGTTATTTTAGTTTCATTATTTTCATTATTTTCATTATCTTCTTCTTTATTAATTTCTTCATTATTTTCTAAGTTTTCTAATACATCATTAGAATTTTCTTCATAAACAATTTGTTTCGGACTTTCTTCTTTCTTTTCATATATAATTTCTTTTTCATCTTCATTGATATCATTATTAACTTTCTCTTTTGAATTAGTATTTTTGATAGTATAATCCTGATCTATCTTTGCAACTGTGCTAGTATAATAAGATCTTTCTTTCTTATTTTCTATTACATCACTTACTATTACATCATCTTTTAATATTTCCCCCTCGTTATTTTTTATCGGAATTACGTTCATAATTCCAATTCCTACTAAAATACTTCCTGCAATTAAAATATGTTTTTTCATATGATCCCTCCTTTTCACATATTTAATTAATGAATATTAATACAAAACTACTTTACATAAAAAAGTTTATTTTGTATAATTTAATTAGTGAAATAACCTAACAATAAAGGTTAGTTTGCTTTCCATATTTTTGGTTATGGAAACAGCATATCCCCCTTAACTATTTGGGCATATGCTGTTTCTTTTATATTTTAAATATTAGTATTACTAATAGAAAAATTAAAAGAAGAATAATTATTTTAAGAAATTTATTTTCTTTCCTCATAATTATCACCCCACTTTCTATTTTAAAAAATAAAAAGCGGAAAGCATAACTACCCAAACTATTAGGTCCTCTCATATCTATAGTTAGACACTTTTTTGAAAAACCCCCTAAAAATTTCCAAAAAATTAAAATACAACAAAAAAGGATTAAAAGTTATCGTTTTAATCCTTTTTATATTCCTTTAAAAAATCATATAAATCTTCTGCCACTTTATCTGGTAAATCTTCTTTTAATTCCTCCTTGTTTAACTCCTTTAGCCTAGTAATAGTTTTATATTTTTTTAATAATTCTTTTTTCCTTTTATCTCCAATTCCTGGTACATTATCCAAAATACTAGATAATTGTCCCTTACTTCTTATATCTTTATGATAGCTTATGGTAAATCTATGAACTTCATCTTGCATGCGAGTTAAAAGATGAAACAAATCTGATGCTTTATCAATATCATATTCTTTTTCTATACTTATTAAAGATGTCGTTGTATGTTTATCATTTTTCTTAAGTCCAACAATTGGAATATCTAAATACAAACTATCTAAAATTTCTTTTGCAGCATGTATCTGTGATATACCACCATCAACAATTATTAAATCGGGTCTTTCTAATTTGTCATGAAGTACTCTATAATATCTTCTATATATTACCTCCTGCATAGTATGATAGTCATCTTTAGAGTCAGAATTTATCTTATACTTACGATATTCTTTTGTATCTTTTTTTCCGTTTGTAAAAACTACCATACCTGAAACTGTAAACGTTCCAAATAGATGTGCATTATCAAATATTTCAATTCTTTTTAAATTAGGAATGTTAAGCATTTTACCTAACTCTTCATTTGCTCCAAACGTTCTTTTATCATCCCTTACTATTAGTTCAAATTCTTCTTCTAAAGCTATTTTAGCATTATCATAAGCCATATCTAAAAGCTTTTTTTTAGTGCCACGAACTGGCGTTAAAACCTTAGTGTTAATCGCACTGCTTAATAAGCTAGTATCAAATGAATTACTAACTAAAACTTCTTTTGGCACTTCATTTTTATCATAAAAACTAGTCACAAAGTAAGATAAGGTATCTTCTTCTTCATCTATTAAAGGAAATATCTCCTTATCTCTCATATTTATTCTACCATCTCTTAAGTGAAGCACCTGAAATGATATATAATCATTTTTAACATAATAATTTATAACATCTCTATTTATGTTATCATTTAAACTAATCTTTTGTTTTTCAAGTACCTTATCAATATATTCAAGCATTTCCTTATACTCAAGTGCCATTTCAAAATTAAGTTTGTTTGAGGCTTCTTCCATTAGATTCTTAATTTTCTTTCTAACTTCATCATAGTTACCCTTTAAAAAACTTGAAACCTCACAAGTCATGTTCTTTATTATACTTTTATCTATTTTCTTCTCACAATAACCAAGACACTGACCAATATGATAGTATAAACATACCTTTTTATCCATGGTATGACACTTTCTAAAAGGATATATTCTGTTTAATAGTTCTACTGTTTTTCTTGCAGCATTAGCATTAGGATAAGGTCCAAATAACCTTCCTTTATGTCCTTTAAGTTTTCTAGGTCTTGATATTATAAGCCTTGGATACGTTTCATTTGTTATTTCTATATATGGATAAGATTTATTATCTTTAAGCATTATATTATATTTTGGAGAATATTTTTTAATTAAGTTAATTTCTAATAAAAGAGACTCAACTTCCGTTTGAGTTACAATGTACTCAAAATCACATATATTTTCTACCAAAGCCTTAGTTTTGCCGGTATGCTCTCTATTAAAGTATGATGATACCCTTCTTTTTAAATTCTTTGCCTTACCAACATATATTATTTTACCATCTACGTTTTTCATTAAATAACAACCAGGTTCTGTTGTAAGTAAACTTAATTTTTCTTTAATTTTATCCATGATAAATCACCTAAAGGTATTATATCACAAAAAAAGCATATTATTTATGCTTGTCATATGCTTTATCTTTAACATCCAATTCCAAATCAACATAATTAATATATTTATCTATCAAATGGTTAATAAGTTGAAAGTTAGGATTATCATCCTTATAAAAAAATCTTAATGATTCAATTAATTTTTGAATATCAAAGTAATCAAGTCTTCCATATAATTCATAAAATGCAACTGGTCTTGTAATTAGCTCCGAGGCTCTAATTCTACTTTTTTTAGTTAAATTATTTTCACCCGTAGGAGCTATTACAAATTGTTTTTCTTTAATTTTGGAGTTTAAATTAGCAAGTGGAACAAAATACATATGATTTAAATCCTCACCAATATAAATACATGGCCTACCCAACCTATAAGAATGGTCAACTACTCCATCTGAAAAACAAATATTCTTTAAAATAGTAATATCACCAAACTCCATGTAGTAAGTACCTTTAAGGCTTTCTAATCATATGAAAAGTTTCAAGACCGGTTTTACTTGCCACTTCCATTACATCAGTACTTGTTATTGCATTATATAATTTATATACTACTTTATAATATTCTAATACCTCTTTTTCACTTATGTTAGCATTTTTAATACCATTTATATCGTCAAAGTTATTTCCCCAAACTTTCTTTAATAAGCAAATTTCATGAGGTTTAAGACTTTCCATAAAGTATTCCATAACTTTTTTAGATGTTCTAAAATAAGAGTAAAAATCAGTTAAATCTTTAAGTTTAGTATCAAAATCATCTTGTTTATGAGTCTTTTTTCTTATTGTTTCTGGTTGTATTAATTTTTTTGCACTTTTATATTTATAATTTACATTGCTGCAGCTACAACAAAAGGCGGAAGCTAACTGTTTATCACTTAAGTTAATATTATTTATATACCCAGTTCTTGCCATAAGAATAGTTTGTCTCATAAACTCAAGATAATCTGATTTAAAAAGAAAATCTTCTATTTTACTTACAATTTCTCTTTCTTCTATATCTAATATAAAATCATTACTTCCACTGTCAATATAATTTAATTCCTCGCGTTTATTGTTTTCATAAATTCTTTTTATATAAGCACAATAATAATATGTAAGTGAATTATTTAAATACTGACTTATTGGATAATTGTACGTTCCTGATACATACTTATTAATTAATTTTATTAAACACTCATATCCATCTTGTAACAAATCTTCATAATCATCACTTTTATACTCAAATTTATTTAGTACCATATCTACTATATACATATTATTTTCAACTAATTTTTCAAAGGCTTTTTTACTTCCTTTTTTGTATTCTCTTATTAGCTCCTTATTTTTCATATTAACCAAAATCCCCTCTTTTTAAATTGCCATTTATAATACCAAAAGCATAATAAAAAGTCAAATTTAACCATACATAAAAAGATGACTCATACTAGTCATCTATCTTTTCAATTCTTATAGCTTTTTTACTTTCTAAGTATTCTAAAACCGTTCTTTTATCATTAAAAGGAATTCTTTTATTGTCCTTAACTATAATAGCTTCCTCATGACCCTTACCTAATATTAATAACACATCATTTATATCAAGCATTTTAATTCCTTTAATAATTGCTTTTTTCCTATCCAATTCAATTTCATAATTAGTATTAATAAGACCTTTTATCATATCATCTACTATTTGTTTTGGATCTTCATTATGTAAATCATCAGAAGTTATAATAGCTTTATTGCTTAAATCAGTTACTATCTTAGTCATTATAGGCCTTTTTGTTCTATCCCTATCTCCAGTACATCCAAAAACGGTATATATATGTCCATCACATACTTCTTTTACGGTACTTATTACGTTTTGAACAGCGTCCGGTGTATGAGCGTAATCTATTACTATACGATTATTTTGATACTCAACCATATCCATTCTGCCTGGTGGCATATCTATGTTTAATAAAACATCATATATACTAGAGAAATTAACACCAAGTTCGTGAAGCGATATAATTGTTGTAAGTACGTTATATATGTTGTATTTACCGATTAATGGGACCTTAATATTTTGCTTAACACCATCATTTATAAAGGTAAAATTACTTCCCATAATACTCATTTGATAATCAGAAATTCTATAGTCCCCACCTTTAAAACCATATGTTATATTAGTATTATAATCAAGCATAAATAAATCTTTATTAGGATCATCATAGTTAACTATCGCCTTACCACCTGGTTTTATTTGATTAAATAGTTTTTGCTTGCATCTAGCGTAATTTTCCATCGTGCCGTGTATGTTTAAATGGTCCTGTGTTAAGTTAGTAAAAATAGCATATTCAAAAGGAACATTTTCTAACCTTCTATGAAGCAGTCCTTCGCTTGAAGCCTCAACAACAGCATATCTATAACCTAAGTCATAAGCCTCTACTAACATTTCATAAATTTCAGAAACTTCTGGCGTTGTATTTGGAAGATCAGATATTTTTTTATCTCTAAAATAACCAATGGTTCCTATGTAACAACATTTCATATCTAACTTATTTAAAGCATCATGAACCAAATATGCCGTTGTTGTTTTACCATTAGTCCCGGTGATACCAATTATGTGCATTTCATTTAAATATTTATTATAATTGTCTTTTAAATAATCATTTAAATATTCTCTTGAGTCTTTAACTATTTCATAAGGAACACTATATTCTCCTTCTTCGGCAATTATTTTTGATGCCCCATTTTTTATAGCTTGAGGTATAAAATCATGTCCATCACCTACAATACCACGAAGTGCAACAAATATATCTCCTTTTTTTACTTTTCTTGAATCTGTTTTAATATTTACCATCTATATCACCATTTTTCCAAAGTTTATATGTCCATTATATAATATATTTGATAAAAATGAAATAATCATTTATAATGTTTTTGGTGATTTAATGTGTTTACGATTAAAAATGACTTAAATGGAGAGCTGATAGTTAATAAATCAAGGTTTATAACCTATGTATATAAAGTTAATAACGTTTTAGAAGTAAACGAAAAAATTGATGCTCTAAAAGCTAAGTACAAGGATGCAACCCACTATTGCTACTCTTATATAATAGATAATACAAAAAGGTTTAATGATGATAAAGAGCCAAATCATACTGCGGGCATGCCAATACTAAACGTTTTAGAAAATAAGGATTTAAACTACGTTTTAGCAGTTGTTGTAAGATACTTTGGCGGTGTAAAGCTAGGTGCCGGCGGTCTTGTTAGAGCATATACAAATGCCGTTAGTAATACAATTTCAAATGAATCTATCATTCCTATTAAAAAGATGCTTAAAAAACGTATTACGTTTGATTATTCATATATTAATAAAATTAATTATATTTTAAAAGAAAATAAAATCACATATAAAGAATTTGATAAAGATGTAATTTATGAATTTACCTATGAAGAAGGAAATTATCCGACGGAGCTAGATAATTATATAAAATAAAAAGCTTAAGTAAAAAAACTTAAGCTTTTATTTTTCAAAATTAATATCTTTATTACTATCTTTATTACCACTTGTATCATAGTACTTTCCGTTTATATCCCAACCTGCTCCTTTATTGTTTGCATCACAAAACTTAAATGAGTGATCATCATTTTTTTGTTCTTCACATCCACAATCACTAATAGAAAAATCTGTATTATAAACTTGACGATTATTTTCATAAGTAGCATATAACAAAATCATCTCATATTTATTACTATTTTCACAAGTTTTAACAAGCATACTTCTATTAAACCACTCTGGATATTTACTTTTATCAAAATCCGCATATTCCCCAATATCATCTATTTTTAAAGCACGACTACCATCAGAATGAAGAGCTCCAGTGCTCCAGTCTTCATTATTGTAATTACTATTGCTATCCCAAAATCCCGGATGATCTGCAATATAGCTTTTTGCTCCAGTAAAAATTCCACTTAGAACATTTAATTTATTTTCAATCTCTTGTTTCTTTCTTATTTTATTAACCGCTGTTATACTAATTGATAAAAGTATACCAAGAATTACTATAACCGCTAGTAATTCTATTAAAGTAAATCCTTTTTTATTCTTCATCATTAACCCACTTTCTAAGTTCATCCAAACTTTGATATCCTACTTTTCTTTTTATCTCTTTGCCATTTTCAAATATTATTAAAGTTGGTATCGTAAACACTTTATATTCTTCTGCAACGTCTTTTGCTTCGTCAACGTCTAGTTTAAGAATCGGCACAATATTTTCATCATCAAATTTTTCTAATACCAATCCGAGCATTTTACAAGGTCCACACCAAGTTGCATAAAAATCAACCAATACTCTATCTTTTTTTATTTTTTCATCAAAGTTATTGCTAGTTATATGTTCCATAATTTATTTCTCCTTTACATTATTATTTTTTTTAGTAGTAGTTGTACTAGTAGGATTTGTTAATTCTGTATCACTTATTATTTCATCCATAATAGTAACTTTAGTACCATATAATTTTTTATTTATTTTTTTAGCACTACTTCTAGATATCAACTTGTTAGTAATAGTATTATCAATTATTTTTTTATTTACTAATTTAAAAGTTTTATTTGTATTATACTTAGAATAAATTAATCTATTAGCATATTCTTCACTATAATAGATTCCTTCATTTAACTTAGATATAACAAGTGTTTTTTCTAAGATTATTTTTTTAGATTTAGAAGTAGCAAATTCATTTATCTTCATATTTGGTACGTTTGCTAAAAGTGCTATATTATATAAAAATAATATAACTAAAGGAATAGATAATAAAGAACCTAAAAGTTTTGATATAATACCTGCCTCAACTGATGAATCTGTTATTTTTTCTTTTATTCCAGTCTTTATTAAAATTCTATCTATTACTGCTAGTAAGAAAAACAAAACAATTAAGTATATTATAACTCTCCATAATATAATGTTAACTGCTTTTATTCCCTTTACCTTACCACTAAAATTAAAGAATGGTAACACTTTGTAAAGCAACTTAGAAAGTCCAAGCGAAGCCGGATAAGATAAAAGCATCGCTATAAGTAAAGATAAAAAGTCTCCAAGTTCCTTAAATATTCCTCTTTGATACCCTAAATATACTCCAAGTATAAGTATGAAACAAACTAAAATATCTACATATCCCATATTTATTATCTCCTTTACTATTTTTATTATATAATATTTTCACTTAAAAATATACAAACTTTATTTTATATTTACATTATAATGTATAGTCTGTTTTAAATAAATAGATTTTATGCTAAAATATATTAAAAGGACGTGAAATAAATGGTAGTTGTATATAAAATAAGCGATAATACAAAAGAGAAAATGATAGAATATTATGAAGATAAGAAAAGAGAAAAAACTCCTCCTTACGCTGTATTTCAGGCCGAAGAAGCAGGTACTATTATAACTTTATATGAATCTGGAAAGGTAATGTTTCAAGGAATAAGTGCCGATATTGATGCTAATATGTGGAGAGATATGGAAGCTCATTTAAATAATGGTAAGATGCCTGAAGAAAAAAAGAAAAAGGAAAAAGAAAAAAAGGATGAAAAAGAACTTTTTGAAGAAAGAAAAAAATATTACTACATAAACTCTATTGGTTCTGATGAAGTTGGAACCGGTGACTTTTTTGGACCAGTTGTTGTAACAGCATCATATGTATCTAAAGATAACATTCCTTTTTTAGAAGAACTAGGAGTTAGAGATTCTAAAAAGTTAACGGATCAAAAAATACTTGAGGTTGTACCAAAGATAATTAAAAAAATTCCGTATGAAACAGTTATTTATACTAATACTGATTATAATAATCATCCAGAATACAACATGAATAAGGTAAAAGCAATACTTCATAATAAGGCTATATTAGGACTTATGAAGAAAAATAACTTTAACTATGATAAAGTTGTAATTGACCAGTTCTGTTATCCAAGAAATTATTTCGGTTATTTAAAAGAATCAAGTAATGTATTTAGAAAGATAGACTTTACTACAAAAGCTGAAGATAAATGTCTATCAGTTGCTTGTGGTTCTTTAATAAGTAGATATGTATTTATTAAAGAAATGAATAAAATATCTAAAATGTTAGGCGCCCCTGTTCCTAAAGGAGCCGGAATAAAGGTTGATGAATTTGGAAAAGAAATAGTTAAAAAATATGGTAAGGATATACTTAAAAAGACAGCTAAATTAAACTTTAAAAACACTGATAAAATACTAAAAGACTGATTTAAAAAATCAGTCTTTTATAATTATCTTATTTTATCCGTGATTCGTTTTAGTCCATTTAACCTCTTTAGAAGTAAGTGCTTTAATAGCACAAGGAACGTAACTAATCATAAATATAGGATTATAAAATAGCACCTTTATTTTACTTTTTAAACTTAAATCAATTTTACTTTTTTCCAATAAAATAATAACAACAGTCATAATAAATAAAACAAAATATATAATAAGCATAAATATTAATAATTCTAAAGCATATTTTTTCCATAATATATTTTTTAGTAAAAAATTATATATTATAAAAAACATAAGTGATAAAAACCATAAAATAAGTCCTAAGACCATAAAAATATATGGAAGTATTCCAACAGATTCATCTATTTTGGAACCATTATTTTTATCATTTTTATTAATTGATTTAATCATTTTTTTATTATATATTTTTCTTACATCAAAGTATCCTCTAATCCATCTTATTCTTTGATTTATGGTGTCTTTGAATCTTAATGGCTGTTCATCATAAAATATACTTTTAGTATTATAATACGTAGTTAAATTATTAAGGGTTGCATAAGAACTTAACTCATAATCCTCGGTTAAAGTGTGAAATGGATATCCCTTCCACTTTTCTATTAAATAACCCCTTACATAAAAACCTGTACCAGAAAAAGTAATGTTTCTAGTTTCTTTATTTTTTTTATTATTAAAAACCGTATTAACAAGCGAAAACGTAAGAGCGGATGCTGCTGCAACTACGCTTTTATTACCATTCTTACAATTTCTATAACCTGATGCTAAATCATAACCTTTATCAAATATTGGTATCATGTTTTTTATATAATCCTTATCAAGTACGTTATCAGCATCAAATATAAAGTAAGCATCATACTTTTGTTTTTTTAGAAGAATTTCTTTAACAGCCTCATCAAGAGCATACCCTTTTCTTTGAAGGTTTAACTTTTTTCTTAAAATAACAGAAGCAGAATACTTTTTACAAATGTTAACCGTTTCATCTTTAAGTGATTCAACAATTACGTAAACATCCTTCATATTTACTTTAACACTTTGATTTTTAATACTTATTAAAAGGTCTTCTATAACCTTTGACTCATATCTAGCAGGTACTAAAAAACAAAAGTTATGTCCTCCTTTTTTCACCTTAGGCCAGTTATTATTCTTTCTAGACAAAAATTTTAAAATAAACATAATCAATAAACCAATTATAAACAATAATAAAGATAAGATTCTAAATAACATCATAATATCAAATTCCTTTACATAAAGTATGCTAAATAAGTTAATGCACCAATAAGAATTAAAGATGCAATAAATCCGTTTATTTTTTCAAACTTCGATGTTTTGTATTTAATACCTAGTGCTACAGATATTATAATACCACCTATAAAACCACCTATATGGGCATACATATTAATTCCAGATAACATAAAGCCTGCCATTAAATTTATTATAATAACCGGTAATATTTCTCTTTTTAAAGCCTCGCCCATAATTGTACGCTGGTTAATTGCAAAGTATAAAAGTGCTCCCATAAGGCCAAAAATAGCACCTGATGCCCCAGCAGATATCGTTCTTTCGTTCATAAGTATAACTGATAATAAGTTACCTACAAGTCCACTAAAAATAAATATTATAAGTGTTTTTATGTGCCCATAGAAGTTTTCTACTTGCTTTCCAAGTAAAATAAGTGCCCACATATTCATAACTAAATGAATGATACCTATGTGTAAGAACATACTAGTAATATTTCTATAGAAAGCTCCATCTTTTACAAGGCCACCAAAGTTATATAACGTTTTAGTATCTAATGAGCCATTACCTAAAACGTACATTAAAATAAATATAAATACCATTATACCTACTAAAAAATATGTAACAATACTTTTTTTAGGAGTAAATAAATCATTTATTTTTTCAGATGAATCCATATTTTTCTTTAAAATATCGTTATTAATTTTTGCATAAAGATTTGATCCTTCCTCAGTAAATTTAAGTTTACTTATCATATCAGGAAAATATTTATTAACCATTTCATCTTTTGATAAATCCTTTTCCTTATCTACTCTTATAGCAAAATTATTCTTATCATTTACTAATTTAACATCTTCGTTTAAATCAAGATAAAAACTCATTGTTTTCATTTTTATAGTAAATGTTTTAAGTTTTATCTGACGAGATAGCCTTCCTAACTTAAACTTATCAAAATCAAGTTGTTCATCATTATGTATGTAATTTAAAACAAGTCTTACTATTCTAATATCACTGTCCATATTTTCAAGCCATATTTCATTTTGAATACCATGAACAATAACCGGATTATAATTCTTTTCAGTGATAAAATAATGTAAAAACTTCATTACCATTAAGTCTTTTTTTTCATTAGTTGTCATATAATCACTCCTTACTCATTTTTATAAATCTCTAATATCTTTTTAAACTCATCTGGAACATCACAAGAAAACGTCATATGCCTTCCAGTTGCAGGATTAATAAAACCTATTTCTTTAGCGTGAAGCATTTGTCCAAAATTATCTATGTTTTTCTTACCACCATATACGGGATCATTTATTATTGGATGTCCAATATAATTCATATGTACCCTTATTTGGTGAGTTCTTCCAGTTTCAAGTTTGCACTCTATTAAACTAGAGTTTTTATATCTTTCTAAAACCTTAAAATGTGTAACAGCATTACGACTATTTTGGTCTGTTACGCACATTTTCTTTCTGTCATATGGATCTCTTCCGATTGGAGCATCAATTGTTCCGGTATCATGATTTATTCTTCCCTTAACAAGAGCAACATATATTCTTGATAACGTTTTATCCTTTAACTGGTTTGCTAAAGCTTCATGCGTCTTATCATTTTTAGCAACCACCAAAAGACCTGACGTATCCTTATCAATACGATGAACTATTCCAGGTCGTTCATCTCCATTTTTAGAACTTAAATCTTTAGTGTGTGCTAACAAAGCATTTACAAGTGTACCTGAAAAATGGCCTGCTGCAGGATGAACAACCATTCCAGATGGTTTATTTATAACCATTAAATTATCATCTTCATAAACAATATCTAAAGGAATGTCTTCTGCTTTAGCATTAGTTTCTATTTTTAAAGTACCAGTAATTTCAATATTATCATTAAGTCTTAAAATATAGCTACTCTTTGTTTGCTTACCATTTACTAAAACTAATCCTTCCTTTATCATTTCACTTATTTTACTTCTTGATATATCAGTATTCGAAGTTAAATATTTATCTAATCTAATTAAATCTTTTTCATCATCTATAACAAATTTCATTTTTATCCCTCTCAACTAAAGAACATTATATCATATTTATGGCAAAATAAAAAAGACATTAAGCCTTTTTATAATCCGTTTTAAAATAATGAATAGATAAAAGTATTACTCCAAGTGTTATACAAACGTCTGCTAAATTAAATATTGGAAAGTGATATCCCACTATGTTAAGTGATACATAATCGGTAACATATCCTCTTATTATTCTGTCTAATAAGTTTCCAAGTATCCCACCTAATAAAAGACCATAAGCTGTGTTAGTTAAACTAAAGCCTTCTAAATACTTTTTATCTTCTTTACTTAACATATAAAGTAAAAAAAGTAATAATAATATGGTTGATAATATTATAAAAATTCTATTACCGCTTAACATACTAAAAGCAACACCATCATTTTTTGCATATATAAATGAGATAAAGTTAGGAATTAAAACAAATCCTTTTATAACGCTACTAAATAAGTATTTTATAATTTGATCTATTACAAGAGTAAATGATGCTATTAAAGTTATTTTCCGGTTCATAAAAGCCTCCTAATATAGTAATAATACGAGTATTGCTGCTAAAAAGTTTTGAATAAAATGCATTCCAATTGATACGAATATGTTCTTAGAATCACTATATGCTTTAGCAAGACATATTCCAAGGGCTGAATACTGAATTATATAAAGTAAGTCATAAAAAGATGTAAACTTATCTATCATATGAAGAGTTCCAAATAAAAGACCACTTACTATTATAAATAATGTTTTATTCTTAAATAATTTAGATAAAGATAATCTAAAAATATTTTCTTCTGTAAAAGGTGCATAAATAGTAGAAAGCAAAAGCATACCAATTGGCATTTTTTTAAACATACCATTTAGCATCTGCTGGTTAGATGAAGTTGCTCCCTTATTTAATAAAACAACAGGTATAGCTACTACAAACATTATACCAAGCATGTATAAATATCTTCTTACTATAAATTTTAAGTACACTCTTTTATTTTGCATAAATAAATTAAAATCCTCTTTTATATATTTATAGTTAGCTAAAAAGACAAGCAAAAGTAAAAATATATAAACCATATAAGTTGGCACTTTACTAAAGAATTTAAAGTTAGGTAAAACAAACATAATTATGATAAATAATGCTATAACAAGTACTTGTTTTATAAATTCTTTTAAATTAACTTCTTTTTCATTTACTTTTGGTAAGTTTTCTCTTTTCTTATCACTAATACTAGATAAAAAGATAAAACCTAATATACCTGGAATTACTGGATCCAAAAATAACCATATCGATAAAAATAAAATCTTTACCTTATTTTTCTTTATTTCATCTATGTTTTTTAAAGATATTTTAAAAAGTAATACACCTACTATAAAATCAATTATCAAAATAAATAGGTTTGCTATAACTTCATCTGTTAATTTTCCTTTAAGTATATAATATACCATCATAACAATCGTATATATTATTTCTATAATACTACCTACTCTTAACAACATTCTTTTATCTTTCATATATCCTCCATTTAATAAAAGCCTTAAATTAAGGCCTTTAAACTAGAATAAATTATTAAAATCTATATCTCCATTAACAGTTGGACCAACATAGTTTATGTTTTTACTAAATGCAAATATCGGCACAAATACTACTGGTAAAAATGCTAATCCGATACCATAACCAATGTCTTTTCCAAATGCCTTTGATAACTTAACATTATAATGTATAGAGAAAACTACAAGTGCTAACTGTCCAACAATAGGTATCCAACCTAGTAAGAATAGAAAGATGTAATACCATTTGTAACCAATAATTTCAAATAATACAATAATATTATAAACTGGTACGATAGAGGCCCATCCTGGTTTACCTGCTTTATTAAATAACTTCCACATTGCAACAATTTGTAAAATACCTGCTGCAATCGCAATTATCATTATAATTAAAACAAATATAAGCATAATTCCACTTAATGCTGCAATACCATAACTTGCATCGCTAATTGCATTATAATCATAACTCATACTACCTAACTCCTTTCCTATAATAAGTATACCATACGATTATGTATTTTTTGTAACTAAAATAACATCAGTTCCTATTTTTTTAATCTGACTCCATTTTATACCTACTTCATCGCTTGCTTTCAAGCTAAAAAATCCTTTTTTATCATAGATTATAAGTCTTATAATAGAGCCTGTTTCTTCTTCTATTTCTGCGTCTATTACGTTTCCTATTCTTTTACCTGTTGCAACGTCTACAACATCTTTATTTTGCAAATCTGATAAGCGCATAACATTCACCAATAAATTATATGTAAATAATTGTATAAAAAAACACCTTTTAGTCCAACACTTAAAAGAAAGGTGTGATTACTATAGCAAAACATAAAGTAGAAATAACCGGAATTAATACCAGTGAAATTAAGGTTTTAACAGATAAAGAAAAAGAAGAGTTATTTATAAGACTTAAAAATGGTGATATGGCCGCAAAAGAAGAACTTGCAAACGGAAACTTAAAATTAGTATTATCAATTCTTAGAAAGTATCAAAACAGATGTGATAACATGGATGATTTATTTCAAATAGGATGCGTAGGATTAATGAAAGCAATTGATAACTTTGACTTATCACACAACGTTAAATTCTCAACTTATGCTGTTCCTCTTATCTTAGGGGAAATAAGAAGATATTTAAGAGATAATAGTAACCTTAGAATATCTAGAAGTATTAAAGATTTAGCATATAAAATTTTAAAGGTAAAAGAAGAATATTTCATGGATAATGGAAAAGAATTATCTAATAGTGAGGTTGCTAAAAGACTAGGTTGTGATGAAATAGACGTTATAATAGCACTAGATGCAATGAGAGATCCAATAAGTATGTTTGAACCAATTTATAATGACGGTGGGGACACTATATACCTAGAAGATCAGTTAGAATCTAAAAAGGATAAAATATCTAACTGGGATATTACAATATCACTTAAGAATGCTATTAATGAGCTTAAAGATAAAGAAAGAAAAATAATTACCGAAAGATTCTTAATTGGAAAAACACAAATGGAAATTGCAGAAGAAATAGGAATATCTCAAGCACAAGTATCAAGACTAGAAAAATGTGGTATAGAAGATTTAAGAAAAATGATTATGTAATTGACAATTAACAGTTATTATATATAATTATTTATAGGTGATGCGTTATGTATAATAGTGATAATATAAACGATGAATTATTTAACTACTACTTTAACTTAGGGCCAATAATTAATAGTAGTTGCAAAATGATTTTAAAATTGGAAAATATCTATGATGTACTTTTTTATATAAATAGAAATATAAAAAATTTTAATAAGGATGAATTAATCCTATCTAAAAGCATATTAAAAACAACAAAATATGTAATTGATAAAGCAAAAAATCAAAAAAATGTTAAAGATGAAGTTTTATCATATTGTGATAATTTGCAAAATGAAATAAAAGATAAATTAAAAGAACCTAATTTATAGGTTCTTTTATAGTGGTATAAAGGAGTAAGTAGTGTTTTTTTGAGTGTATAAGTAGCAGTTAGAAGTACCACTAATTCTAACTACAATTTAATTATATAAATAAAATATTAAATTTTAATGTCAAAATTATTAAAATTTATTAAGATTTAGGAATTACAAATATTATTGAAAGTCCTCCAATTTTATTATTTCTTGCATATATTCTTCCATCAAATGAACTTATTATTTGTTTACATATAGAAAGACCTAATCCAGATATTTTTCTAGATGGATCAGTTGTATAAAGTGGTTCAAAAATTCTTTTTAGATCAGTTTCTGTTTTAACTCCGCCACCATTATCTAGAATTTCAAATCTAATCATATTAGCCTTTTGCTGAACGTCTATTTTAATTAAGCCATCTCTTCCCTTAAAATGAGTAACACTATTATTTATGATGTTTCCAAATACTCTTTTTAATTTGACTAAATCTACCGTTATTTCTCTTTGATTACAAGTACTTGATATTTCTAATTTAATGTTCTTATCATTTAACTCATCTTCAAAATCATTTTTAGCATATTCTAAAACTTCTTTAACAGATATCTTATTAAGTTTTAATGTATCTTTTATATTACAACTTTGATAATCATCAAACTCCTCTAAAATAGCCTTCATATTAAGCGCTTTGTCATATATTTTATTTATGTATTTTTCCTTTTTATCATCTGATAAATTTTTATTTCTTAATCTATCACTATAGCCTATAACAGAAGTAAGTGGCGTTTTAATATCATGAGATATAGATGCAATTATTTGGTTTTGATTTTCTTTTTCCAGCTCCAAACTATCAACCATATCAACAAACGCATTTTGAATTTGTTGCATTTTTCTAGGCATTTTTCTTTTAAATGGCCTTTTTCCAAATCTATAATCATTTATATCCTTAGTAATGGTTTCAATTGGATCTATTAACTGTTTTGAACTTATAAAAAACAAAATAATTATTACACCAGATACTATTATTATTTCATAAATCATAAAATTTCTAAATATTTTAATGCCTGGTGCAACAGAAATCTTAGAATATGTAAGTTCATAATTATCTCCATCTATGCTTATCATTGTTGTTGTAGAAAATATCTTCGATGTATCTTTACTATTTGTATATATTGTATTTCCAGAAGAATCTTTAATTGTTATATAACCACCATTCTGTTTTACATAAAGCCTTATTAAATCAAGTGCTTCATCCTTTGTTTTCCCTTCAATACTCCTAGTTATAACGTATATACTGTTATGATTTTCCGTTCTTGCACTAGATAAATCATTTGCCATCTTATCAGATAAATAAAAGTTATAATAAGAAAACAAAAGTCCACCATTTACCGCTAATAATACTATTGAAACAAGTAAAGTTAATGTTTTATTTGACCACTTTTTCATTGTACATCTTTTACGAACTTATAGCCCATACCCCATATAGTTTTAATGTATTTTTCATCAGTATCAAGTTTGTTTCTTAGGCTTTTAATATTAACCGCAACAGTACCTATATCTCCATAATTATTCTTCCAAACACTTTGATAAATTTGTTCTTTAGATAACACTATACCAGCATTTTCCATTAGGTATCTTAATAATTCAAATTCTTTAGTAGAAAGCATAATAAGCTCATCATTTTTAAATACCTCAAAACTTTCCTTATTAAGTTTTATTTCACCTATTTTTATTACGTTAGCTTTTTTAGTATTTAATCTTCCTTCTCTTCTTAAGTGTGCCTTTACTCTTGCAACTAACTCTTCATTTACAAATGGCTTTGTAATGTAATCGTCTGCACCGACTTCAAAACCTACTAGTTTTGAAGTTAAGTTAGTTTTAGCAGTTACAAAAATAATTGGGCAAGAAGTTTCATTTCTAATACTTGCGCAAACTTCTGTACCTGAAATATCTGGCATCATAACATCTAATAAGACCAAATCAAAGTTTTCTTCCTTTACCAATTTAATTGCTGTTTTGCCATCATTTGCAATTACTGTCTCATACCCTTCATCTTCTAATATGTCCGATATTAATTCTGCAATATCATTTTCATCATCAACAATAAGTATCTTTTCCATCAAATCACTTCCTGTATATAATTATAACATTTTATTTAATAAGGTAAAATTAAAAATTATTAAAAAAGACCCTGCCTAAGGTTCTTAATCTTTTTGTTCATAAGTAATTGTTATCGGATTTTTTGAAGTTAATGTCAAATTATTCTTTGGTAACTCTGTTGCAGTATCTTTATATTCAAAAAATAATTTCATATGTTTTGTTTCACCAGCGTTTATAGTATCACTTCGTGTTACACTTTCATCTGTATCAACATCTCTAAATCCGGAATTAAACATTGTTAGATAAGTCATAAAATCCGTATTATTAATAATATCATATACCCCTTTTTCCGGTCAATGTTTTAAATCTTATATGAAAACTCAAATGTAAAGAAAAAGAACCCACATGGATTCTTATTCTTCTGTTTTTAATACTGCGTTTGCAAAAGGCATAACATCGTTTATTTTCTTATCTAATTCTTTTTGTCTTTCATCTAATTCTTTTTCTTTAGCATCTAATTCAGATTCAAACTTATCAAGTTCTTCTTTTTTATCATTAGAACTTTTTATTAAATCATTAACAAACGATTCATCTTCTTCTAATTTTTCCTTTTCAGATTCATATTTAGAAGTACGTTCATTTATGTCATTTAATCTATTAGTTAATCTTCTTATCATCTCTTCAACTATTTCTTTTTCGTTAAATTCAGATTCCATAGTTTCAGTTTCTTTTTCTTCAGTAATTGGAGATACTGGAACAAATTCATCCTTAGTAGAAATAGGCTCTTCTTTTTTCATTTCTGGCATAGAAACAATTGGAGATTTTGCTATTTTTAGAATTTCCTCAACATCGTAAGGACGTTTAGATGGTTCTTCTTTTATTTCTACAGGAGTTACGGACTTAACATCAGTAACTTCAGGAATGGATGGAATGTCAAGCGAAAAATTATCATCTTTCTTTTCTTCATCTTCAGTATTTATTTCAGGTATATTATCACTTTGTTCTTTAACTTCAGGCATAACTGGAACCTCTGGTATTTCTGGAATAACAGGAGCATCCGGAACTACTGCCTCTGGAATAGGATTTATATCTGGAATAAATGGTTTAAAATCATCTTTAACTTCTTCTTTTACACTATCATTATCATAATCAATTGCAGCATTTAAAGATGAAGACACTTCACTTACAAAGTTATTTAAGTATAAATTACTTATTTTTTCTAAAGCACTCTTAACTTGCCTGTATATTTTTGATTTATAATCATTTATTAAAGTATTTAAACTTTCTTGATTAAATGTTGCAACTCCGTTTAAGTAACTAACAAAACCATCAATAGCTTCTTCTATGTTTTCATTAACTCCTGCTGGATTAAAGAAATCTATTCTTTTAATTTTAACTATTTCTAAATACTTATCATTTAAAAGATTATTTAGACTATTTGCAAACGAATCTTTTTCTTCCTTTGACTTAATATCAGCATTTTCTAATTTATCATTTATCTTTTCAACAAATTGTTCATTAACCGTTTCAACACTTCTTAAATCCTTAATAACATAAGATTCTATTATTCTTGATATAGGATTAACTAACTTTTCCTTTGACTCTGATAAAGTATTTGAAAAATCAGCAGTATAAGAAGATAGCGTTACAACATCTCCTACTAAAGACGTTGTAACTTCATCTATAGTACTATTTAATGCTCTTAAAATAGATCTATATTCATTATTATTTTCACTTACCCTATCTAATACGCTATTTAATAACTTACTCATTTTCATTACCTCCCATATCATTTGCATCCTTAATTTTGTTTAGACCCTTAATTAATGGTTTCATATTAAGGAAAATAACTTCTGCTTCTGATAATTTAGAATTAAGTTCTACTTCTCTATTATTTAATTCTAGCTTTCTTTGAGATAATTTATTTTCTCTTTCTATATTAGCTTCTATGTTTTTATTTGTATCAGATAGTCTTCTTTCAACTTCTTCTTTATTTTTTTCTAACTTACTTTCTTTTCTAGATAACTTTTCTTCAGCTGTATTTAAGCTTAATATCATTTTATTAAATAAAGTCATATCATCATACTTTTCAAATTTAGATGAATTATCTTGAATGTTTACATTATTATTTACTTCTTCTATATTACTTACGTTTTCAAACATATTATCTTCCCCTTTATATTCTTCTATTTCTTCGTAATTAGATTCTTCTTTTATTTCTTTTTCTAATTCAATTACTAAAATATTTAAATAATTATTATCAGCATCACTAATCATTTGTTTTAAGTCTTTTTCTAAGTTATCTTTAAGATCACTTACTAACTTTTTAGCAGCATCCGACATAAACTTATTTTCTTCTATTTTAGGAATTATTTCTTTATCTACATATATCCTTAAATCATTTATAATTTCAGATAAATTCAAATCCTCCGTCATGTTAAGTTGATTAGAACTTTTATTATTTTCTAATTCTTTAATATATGTTTTCTTAAGTTTATCCATTTTTATCTTTTTGTTTGCATAATCTTCTATAAAAGCATCATTTGTTATTTGAAGTGCTAATGAATCAATGAACAACTTTCTTTTTATCTTCTTTATTATTGGTGTTTTAATTATTTCAGCAGTTTTATCTCGCAAAGCGTCTTCCTCTAAGGCGCCTCCTACCAAACTTACCATTTCCTCAGAAAAACGATATATTCTGGTATTTATTACGTCTACCAAGGTCTTAGAGATAATTTCATCGTTTAGCGTACTACATTTTAGCAAAACACTATTTTTTATTTTCTCAATTGTACCTATCACAACTAACCTCCTATTCTTAAACCCCTTTTAATATGAAAGCTATAAGTTATTTACTCTCTCATATTATAACTATTAACATTCTATCACAAAAAAAGATAAATTTAAACAATAAATTCATCTTTTCTCATATTTTTATTTTTACCTTTTTTAAGTAAAATGTTATACATAATAAATATTACTAAGGAAATCATAGATACAATAAGGCCTTCCTTCATTTTTTTTGGATAATAAATCATCTTAATATCATGAGTCCCACGCTTTATATCACAAGATAAAAATGCTGTTAAAGTCTTATAAGTTTTTACTTTTTTACCATCTACGTAAATACTCCATCCATCATCATAAGAAATAGTTGTAAATAATGTTTTATCTTCACTTACAGTTATTGTTCCATTTATTTTTGTATCGTTATAGCTTGTTACCGTAAGCATGTCATCCTTTATTTTACTATAGAATTTTTCAAATGAATCTTTATTTAAATAGTATGCATAAAAGTATATAAAACCATCATCTTCCTTGTCAAAAGTCATTCTAACATTTACCTTATCATCCATTAAATTACCTAAGTCTAAAACGTAATATTCATCAGAAGTTATTGAGTGATACTTATCATTTACGGTAAAACTGGTCATATTACTTCCACCAACATATAAATAAATATTATCTTTTTTTGCATTATCAAGTGTTACGGTAAGTTCTTTTGAGCCACTATCTAATTTATAATTATACTCACCATTTGCGTATGATCCAGATAAGTTATGGACCTTGCCACCTGATACGCTATCTACTTTAATTTTTTCAAAAATATCATTTACACCATACGCACTAGATACAAAATTACTTTGGTTTAAGAACGGATTATACGAAATTAAGTCAAGACTTTTTATGTTGTTACTTACTGCATACGCTATCTGTGATGAATAGTTATAACCTATAGCATTATAAGAATCCTTAGAGTAAATAGGAACGTAATATTCATTTTCTATATAATCTCCTAATAAATATTTTATATTAAACATGGTATTATAAACTGGCGTATTATAATCCTTATAATAATAGCTGTTGATGTTATTTCCTGCAAGTCCTAAATTTCTTTGAGCTTTAGCAGTACTTTCATAAGCCATTGAAGTAAATGTTGATATACCACTATAATTGTACCAAGCCCCATCATTAAGCGTTAAATAATCAGTTTTCTCTATTCTATATAAGTCGTTATCATCCTTTTTTATTTTACTAATTAAGCTTTGATATGGCTTTTTATCACTCATAAAGTTTTTAATGTCATGATTAATATCCCAGTTTATACATATACCATATATAGCCTCAAACATAACCGTTATGGTAAATATAGAGTATATCAATCTTTTATTACCCTTTATCTTAAACAAGATAATTATTAAATAATACAAAACAAGAAGAATAAGACAGATTATTGTTTTTGCATCATTTATGTTTTCAAAACCAAGTTTATTAGAGACTAAAACCAATATAAATATTATTCCGAATGAGATACTAAGTATAAATATATTTATATCTTTTATTCTTAAAATAGAATAATATCCAAGTGTAATTAAAACAAATACATAAATGAATGAATACCTATAAGGAAGGTCATTTGGAACGTGAAAAGCATGCCATACAAAGTCCAATGTTGTTACGTTAAACGAAAAGAAAAAGAAAAGAATTATTATTAAAGACATTATCTTAAATTTTAAATTAATTTTTTTATTCATGAATATAAGTAGTATTAAAACTAACGTAAGCATTCCTGGATATACGTTTGGAAGCGGCAGCGTATCACTTGCAAAAACGGTTCTGTTAACGCCAGTAAAATGATTAAATATAAAGTCTGATATCTTAAATGAAGAAGAAAGTTCTGGAAAAGTATCACCAGTTGCAGAAATAGATGAAAGTGAGTGTGCTAATGGAATTAGCATAAACGAAACTAATCCCGCTGCTAAAGCGGATGATAGCGCAAACATTAAAATCTTTTTTAATATGTTTTTTATTTTAAAGTTTCCTCTATATATAAATAAGCCTATAAAATAAATAACACTAAATATACATATCATATAAGATATAAAGTAATTAGCAAAAAGCATAATAGCAAGAAATACTATGTAGACTACCGGATTATCTTCATCTATTATTTTATTTATACCAAGCATTATAAGCGGTAAAAACACCATTCCATCAAGCCACATTATATTCCAGTAATACGCACAAAAATATCCTGAAAAAGCATATAAAACGCCGAATAAACAAGTTAATAAGCCATCTTTTTTAAACGTCTTTTTAAGATAATAACTCATAGAAACTGATGCAAAAACAGCCTTTAAACCTATTATTATGGAAAACGCCATAACTATATTTTCTCTTTTAAATAAAAATAAAATAATGTTAAACGGACTTGATAAATAATTTAAAAAGTTCCTGTAAAAAGGAAGACCTCCTGCCGTATTAAAAGAATATAAAAGAGAACTTCCCTCTTTTACCCTGTCATATAACTCGTTTAATAAAGGGCCATATTGATGATAAAAATCAACGTCTAGCATCGAGTTATTACCAAATGGTGCTATCTTATTTACCGTGTATATAATTGATACACAAACAAGTGAAATAAGACCCGTTAAAATGGTCCATTTATTACTATTTATAAATTTTAAAAGTTTATCTTTCATATCATCACCATAAAAATGATAACATAATTTACCAAATTTAGAAAGATTATTCTAGCACATTTTTTATTACGCTATCCCTCTTTTCATAAATTGCTAGCTTTTCATTTACATCTACCGTTGCAAGTAATATGTCTTTAACATTTTTACCAGATACCTTTAACTGTTTTAATAGCCATACTCTATCTTTATTTATGTTAGATAAATTCTTTTTCATTATCTTGCCATCAATTATAACGTTTGCTACCAAGCCTTCTTTAGAAGCCTTTAAATTCATATTTTTAACAGTTACAGGATTATTTTCTTCCTTTAACATAAAACTTATTTTTCCGTTAGCTTCCATAAGCGCATACTTTATTTTGCTCACGTCAAAATATCCAGCTATTCTAGCAGTTTCTAAAAAGTCATTTATATCCATTTTTACTCTTTTTAAGTTTTTATATACAAATCTACCATTTTCCATTAGTATCGTTGGACTTCCCATAAAAAGTCTTCTAAGAATTATACTTTTCATAGTAAGAATAGAAACCAATACCGCAACAAAACCGAATATTAACACGCCAAAAAGCCCGTTTAATACTTGCGTGTCTGTACTAGTTGTCATTTCCGCCGCAAAATTACCAATAGAAATACTTATTACGTAATCAAATAAACTAAGTTCTGAGACCTGCTTCTTACCAATAAGTTTGGTCATAAAAAACAAAAATACTAAAGAGACAATAGCTCTTTCTGATACTATCATTATTTCATTCCAATTAGTATTTATTATATCTTTTATCATATGCCTCACCTATTTATATGGTTAACAAAAAATAATGTAATATACAAAAAAGAGCCTTAAGCTCTTACTTTAAACATTTATAATCAGTATCTTTAGTCTTATAACATACATCTATACTTTTATAATTTTTTACGTCTACTTTTATACTTTTATCTTCCTTTGTAAGTTCAACATAACTATTATCATCTAACTTGTATTTCATATTTGTAACCAAAGGTCCGCAATCAATTTTTTTATTTTTAACAACACAAGATTTAATGTGATCATTATAAATTGTTCCAACATTATATTTTGGATTAAATTCCATCATAATTATATTATAACCAATTACACCTACTATTGCTATTACAACAAGTACAAATAACCCAACTAAAAGTGATTCTTTTTTTGTTTTTGAATTTGCAAGTTTAGGTCTTCCAACAGAATTTTTTTCTTCTTTCTTTTGCATTTAAATCATTCCTCCTCACTACTAGTTGTTGATACTATTCCTTTTTCAATTATAGTACTTTTAGTTATTGTCTTTAGTCTATTAGTACCATCTATTTTATACTCTACGTTAAAGTAAATTACTCTTGTTACATCACTTTCTTCAAACAAAACGGTATCTGCTAAACTACTAGCATCAAGTCCTACATAACTTCCATTTCCTATTTTATATGCTATATTTGTAACGCTTGCATTATTACAAGTTATGTCATATTTAGCTTGATTTGATTTAACATCTTTTAAATTAAGTGTGCAACTTCCTGTAGGTTCAGTTTTTTTGACAGTAGAAGTTTTATATGTTTTAGTAGAATATTTAGACACTTTACTATTATTAGCATAGTATACAACCTTAAAAGTTATTTCTTTTTTTATTTGTTCATTTGAAAACTTAATCTCATCACTACTTTTTTTAGTAAGTAGTTTTTCATAGTTTTCTTCTCCAACTTTATACTGTATTTCTTTTATTTTAGCATTATTACATTTTATGTTGTAATCTATACCATCACTTGTTTTGGAAAGTGATGTGAACGAACACTTGCCTTCAGCATTTTTTATTACTTTTATGTTAAAGAAAGTACTTAAATTACTACCATCTTTAGTTGTTGCCGTTATAATTGCATTGCCTTCTTTTAGAGCTGTTACTTTTCCAGAAGAGTCTACCTGTGCTACTTTTTCATCAGATGAAGTATAAGAAATATCTTTATTATAAGCATTTGCAGGTAATACAGTCAAGTATACTTTTCTTGCCGTTCCAGACTTTATTGTAATATCTTTTACAAGTGGGCTTATTTCTTCTACTAAAACATTTTTATTTGTATTATTTTGTACAACAGCGCCCTTTAAATTTAAGTTTCTAAATCCAAATAAAGTTCCATATCCAAAGATTAATAGTAAAATAACAAAAGTAAAAGATACGCCCGCAATTATTAGTGATTTTCTTTTTGTTTTTTTATCAGCAAGCTTTGGTCTTCCAACAGGATTTTTACTATTATCTTCAAAACCTAAATATTCTACTATATCCTTCTTCATATTTCTCACTCCATATATTATTCTCTATTAAAATATTATCATTAAAAATATTCCCAGTAAATAAAATTATATACGTAGTGTAAAGTTAAATGACAAGAAAAAAGCAAGTCTTTTTAGACTTGCATATTTTTTATATTTCTGATTTCTTTATTGTGATTACTGGGTGAAGACCATAGTTACCAGAATTATCAAAGTTGTTGCTGTCAAAGTTACCATTCGAGTTCACATTCCAAACGTTGTTATTGTTATTCGCGGACGCGTAAGAAGTAGAAAACGAACAAGAAAACCAAGCGTCTTATTTTAACATTAACCTATATTATTAAAATTAATACTACCATTTTTCGCTTTATGTCACGCTTTTTTTAAAAGCATGACACATTTTGGTGCTTATTTCTTCCAGAAATTAGCACCTATAAAATCATTCTTACGAATGATTTAGATATCAGACTTTGAGATTGTTATAACCGGACGAAGACCATAATTTTCAGTATTAGTAGTACCCATAAAGGCACCAAAAATACCCGATACCACATCCCACATATCACCGGAATCCATGGCAGTTGCTGTACAATAATCAACACTATATACCCACGATGGTGCAGATTCACAAGAAAAATCATCTCCGACACATCCTAAGTTCGTTAATTCTTCAAATGTAATTAATCTTGCCTCAACACTTGTCTTTCCAAGTGTACTTTTTAAATATGTTTTATAATTTTGAAGTGGTTCGTAAAAATTCGAGTTACTATCAAATACATTTGCTGGATAATCTGTCCCATACTTACTTAATAAGTTATGATTAGAAGTATTATCTGTCCAGTATCCATAGTAACACTCACCAGAAACAAAAGTACAAGAATCCATTTTCTTTGACTCATCAACAGGAGAAAACGATAATAAATTAGCATTTACATCTTGCCTGTTTGTTTCAGTATTAACATTTTGTTTTGCTAAAGCATCTACCGTAGTTCCATTATCTTTTATTACATAAAAGCATTCATTTTCTAAGCAGAATTCTTCTCCTACTGCGTATGTTTTTTCATTGCCGCCTTGACTTCCACTAGTTACTTTTTCATCTGTCTGTACAAAATTTAGTTTGTATGATAATGATATTGTGCTTGTTTGTTTAGGTAAATCTTCTTTTGTTAAATCTTTTATAAATTCTATTGTTATTGTTATTTTTTTAGTTTCACCTTTTTCTAGGATATCACCTTGTTTTATTTCATATCCATTTTGATCTGTTACTTTAAATGTTAAATATCTTTGCTGTTCTTGTGTTAATACAGTTTTTTCTATATTATCTATTTTAGCATTTATAGTTCCTTTATTTACTAGGTCTACTGTATATACTACTTTATCTCCTGGTATTGATAAACTAACGTTCATTCCTGTTATTTCAGCTGCTTTTGACTCTTCTATTTTTGCTGTTCCAGTAGTTGTTGCACTACCTATTTTTGTTGGACTAGATAAGTTTTCAAATCTAATCCCCCATTTTGCAGCATCTAAGTATGCCGTACCATTTATATTTAGTGTAGTTGATAGCGCTGCGAATGCTACTGTAAGTCCTGCAACTACTATTAATAACACTACTATAACTAGTGCTTTTGTTCTTCTTTCTTTTTCCATCCTTACTTTCTCCTTACTACTATTATCTTCCTTGTTTATAATAACATATACCCCCCCCCCGGGTGTCAAGTCTATAAATTTGTGTAAAAGGACATAAAAAAAAGCAAATTACTCTGCTTCTTTGTCGTCTTCTGAATTAGTTAAAGAAGTTAAAATGCCTTCTATAAGTTTCCATTCTTCATCAGTTTCAATTGGAAGAAGCACTGGATTTTCTTCTTCTGGATTAAATATAGATGCATATACTTTTGTATTTCCTTCTTCATCTAATGTATTATCTGTATATGCTATATAATTTTTCTTAGTTTTTTCATCTTCATAAGTAAATAATACTTCACATTTAATTTCTTTTCCTTCATCATTTACTATAGTAAATGTATTATCTTGTGTAATTTCTTTATTTTCCATTATTATTTCCCTTTCTTATATCTAAATAATTTTGCAAAATTATAGTTGCCGCAACCGTATCTACTTTGGACTTTCTTTTTTTTCTTGAAATATCTGCTTGTAGTAAAACGTTATTAGCACTAACAGATGATAATCTTTCATCTTGCTCATAAACAGGAATATCATAAGTATCATTTAGAATTTTAACAAAACTCTTCGTTCTTTCTGCTGCAAATCCTAGCGAATTATTCATGTTTTTTGGAAGACCAATTACTATTGCTCCCACCTTGTATTCATCTATTATTTTAGTTAAATCATCCATTATTTCGCTTGGATTATTTTCACTAAACCTAAGAGTTGTTATAGCACTTGCAATCGTACCTGTCATGTCACTTACCGCAACACCCAACGTTTTAGTACCCAAATCTAAACCAATGTATCTCATTAATTTAAGTATTCCTTTAATAGTATTTCAAGAATTTTAGCTCTATCTATCTTAAGTATTTTGTTTCTAGCTTCTTTATGATTAGAAATATATCCGGGGTCACCACTCATTAAGTATCCAACAAGCTGATTTACAGGATTATATCCTCTTTCTTCTAAAGCTTCACAAACTTCTTTAATTGTTTCTTTAACTAATGCTTCGTTAATATTTTCAATATTAAACAAATAAGTTGTTGATGACATATTATCACTCCCATCTTTATTAATTTAGTTATATTCTATCATTTTTTTATCAAAATAGCAATAAGTCTACTTCCAAAATGGCATAGACCTTTCATCAGAAAATTTAAAATCAGGATTACTAAAATCTTTATAATATTGTCTTAGAAAACATTTTTTATCAAATTCATCTTCAAAAGCAAAACTTACCAAATCATCTACGTTTGCTAAAGATTTATTATTATATAAATATTCTAACCTTTCTTTATCTAAATTTTTATTAGCACAAGAAAGCATAAGTTTTGTAAAGAAATTAACATTTTCCTGCCATATAACTGGATTAATAGTTCCGTTTGGACTTCTAAATTCTACCGTATTTAATATATTATTATCCTTAAAATTTCCTTTAATCATTAATAGTTCATCAGTATTTTTACAATCTAATGAAGCTGGAAAATTAATGCAATTATATTTATTTTTAGTCAAGTATGAAACATCTATTTCTTTTAACAATTTATAATCATTTATTATTATCCTACATATATTATCTATTTTTCTTGAATTAAATTGAGCATTTTGTCTTAACTTATAGTTTTCTCCATTGGTAAATCTAAAGATATCATCTTCAAAAATATACCATAATTTGAAAAAATTAAGCCAAGAATCAATATCGTTTATTATTTGTTTACCAACATGTATGTGAGCTCCACACTTACCAGAATAATATCCATCATTATTTTTTATAAAAGTTAATATATTATCTAATTCTTCCCATGTTTTATCATTATCAGTTAACACTGGACTTACAAGTTCTATATGATCATTTATTTCACATTCTACATCATAATTATAATCATAACCAATGTCTTTCATAAATACTCTAGCAGCATTATCTTCATCTATAAAATTTGATTTGTATGAATCATTAAACGGATCCATCTTAAATTCCACTTCTAGCCCAAATGTAACATTCTTTGGTAAATCAAGTGTTTTTCTATATGGAATATAAAAATCTTCTAAGTTTTCTTTCATTATTATCCCCTCCAAAATGGTGATGAAATAGCACTTGTCCTCTTTGTTTTAGGTTCTTTAAAATCCTTATAATACTGTCTTAAAAAACATATTTTATCGTAATCATCATTAAATACCAAATCGCATAATTCAAATGCTTTATCATCAGTAAACGTTGTTATATGTCCCTCAAATTCTTTATCCAACCTATAATCTAATAGATCACTATCAAAATTATCATCTGCAACCGCAAGCATCATTTTTAGTAAAAAATTAACATTTTCTTGCCATATAATTTTGTTTATCGTATATGCTGGACACCTAAATTCAATAGTTTTATATTTATTGAAACACTTATCTTCTTTTGACAAATCTAATCTTAAGATTTTTTCAATTGTAAACGAAATTGAGGTATCTTTCATGCAAAGATATGATGGAAACAAGTTTTTATTAAGAAGCTCATTGCTCTTTAAAGAATTTAATAAATATTCTTTTACCCTGTTTGAATAACGATCCATTTCCTTTCTATCAAAATAATATTCTCCGTTTGTAAATCTTATAATCTCATCTTCATATGTAGCCCATAGTTTTAAAAATAGTTTCCATTTATCAGCATCATTTCCTATTATTCCTAATCCGGCATGTATGTGAGATGCACATCCACCATCATTATAAGCTCCATTTTTATTTAAAAATGTAAGTGTTTTATCTAAATCATTCCACAAGCCTTCATTATCTGTTAAAACATCAGATACTATCTCAATTGTATTATTTATCTCTTCTGTTGCACGCCAGATTTTAGGTGCTTTTTTCTTATTTAAAAACTTACTAGCTGAATTATTGTCGCATGCCTTTTTTATATAATTAGAATTATAACCTTTCATTTTAGTTTCTATTTCAAGTCCAAAAGTAGCGTAAGATGGCAAACCAAGTGTTTTTCTATAAGGAATATAAAAATCTTTTAAATCACTACAATTTTTCTTATTAATAAACATAGTATCTTAAGCCTTTCGATTACCCAATTTGTTTCGGTTTAATACTATATCATACTTTTCTTAAAAAGAAAAGAACTTAAGTTATAAGTTCTTTACCATTCTATCCAGTTATTAGCTGCTTTAAGTTCTTTAATTATTTTTTGATGTTCTTCATAAGTTTTAGTAAAATGTGTTTTACCAGACTTATCTGCAACAAAGTAATAATAATCATTATCATCTGGATTTAATACTGCTTTTAGCGATGACTCTCCAAAATTACTTATTGCACCTACCGGAAGTTTACCATTCATACCTGGTCCTCTTGTGTTATAAGGATTATAAGTGTTTAATTCAGATGACGTTAAATCACGCTCTCCAAGTTCTATTTTATTAGCATAATATGTTGTAACATCACTTCCAAGTGGCATATTAGCATTTAATCTGTTATAAAAAACGCCTGCGATCATCTTTCTATCTTTATCATATATTCCTTCTTTTTCTACCACAGAAGATAATGCTACAATCTCATTAATGCTATAGCTTGACGATGAAAATTCCGATCTATACTTACTAAATACCTTGTTTGTTTGATTAAGCATTGTTTCAATTATTTTTTCTGCCGTAACATCATAGGTAAACGTATACGTATCTGGAAATAAATATCCTTCAAGAGCATAATAAATATTATCATTTTTTATATCGTCAGTTAAAAACCAATATTTATTTATTAATTCATCTATATAAGTTTTATCATTTATTTTATCATAAAACTCTGATTCTTTAACTTTTGTATTTTTAGCTATTTCCTTTGCAATAGAAGTAATTGTATTTCCTTCCTTAAATGTTATTTTAATGCCATTTTCTTTATAATAATTACCAGTTAATATGGACACTATATCTTTAACTTTAAGGCTTTTATCAAGCCTGTATACTCCTGCTTTATAAGATTTTATATTCTTTACTTTAACATATGTTTTATATGCTATGTAACTTCTTATAACACCTTCTTTTTCTAGCTTTTTACCAACACTATAAACAGAAGAACCGTTATCTACCGTAAAGTCTATGACTTCTGATTTGGTACTTGCGCCAGATAAAAGAAAACTTAAAACAATAGCGATAATGGCAATTACAATTATTAGTCCGGTAAAAATACTAAATGTTACTTTTACCCATTTTTTAAGTCTTCTTTTCTTCTTTGGTTTATCATCTATTTCTAAAGTTTCTATCTTCTCCATAAATTACCTCTTTTATTCTTTTTCAATTTTTCCTTTAGCATATGTTAAAATCATGTCAAGTTTATCTACGTTAGTTCCGCCGCCTTGAGCAAAGAAGGCACTTCCACCACCGTTTCCATCTGCTATTTTAGATATGTTCTTAATAAGGTCACCTACGTTAAATACTTCTTTTAATTCTAAAGATTCTTTTGCAACAAAGTTAAGTGAGTTATCTTTTTTATTTATAAGTAAAACAATTCCTTTATCCATTTTATTTACAAGAGAACCTGCTAATTGTTTTAAAGTATTTATATCAGTATCATTAAACACTTTAATTATAACATCACCATAAATACCAGAAGTTTTCTCTTCAAGGTAAGAATCTGTTTTAGATAAAGCAAGTGAAGCTAGCTTTTCTTTATATTCTTTTTCTAAATTAGCGATTTGTTTTCTAAGTGTTTTAACTTCTTCCTTATTTTCTAATATATCTTTATAGCATTTAGGTCTTTCATTAGATATATTAACATCTAAATTCAAATCTATACCATCTTCTTTAGCATCACTAACTATTTTTTTAGCTTTCTTTAAAAGCAAGATCATTTCATCATTGTATGGTTTTATAATTTTAAATAATTCTATTTCTAAGTTAGTGTCACACACAGCTTCTATTCTGTATACGTTAAGACCTTTCGATTCAATTGTTTTAATTGCAAAGCTTCTAATGTTTCCAGTGTTTGTTACGTGAGTTCCGCCGCATAACTCTTTAGATGGACCAAATTTTACAACACGAACAGTTTTACCATATTTTTCACCAAATAATGCCATAGCACCTGTCTTTTTAGCAGCATCTGCATCCATAATTTCAGTTTCATTAGGCAAGTTGTCTTTTATTAATTCATTTACTCTTTCTTCTGTTTTTATTACATCATCATCTGTTATTTTACCAGTATACTTAAAATCAAATCTCAATGTTTTAGCATCTAAATAACTTCCGGCCTGATTTACTTCTTCTCCTAAAACATCTTTTAACGCTCTTTGAAGTAAGTGAGTTGCAGTATGGTTCTGACAAGTTGTAAACCTATTTTCCTTATCAACCGTTAACGTAACATAATCACCTTTATTTATGTCACCTTTTATTATTCTTACAAAATGCATAGTCTGTCCATTTGGAGCTTTTTCGCATCTTATAACGTCAGCTTTTAAATCATTACCAGTAATTACACCAATATCACCTGCTTGACCTCCCATGGTAGCATAAAAAGGTGTTTTATCAGTAATTACAATTCCTTCACTATATATGTCGCTTATGTTACCAGATAAATCTCCTACAAAAATTACTTTTGCTTTTTCTTCTAGACTATCATATCCGGTAAACACACTTTCTTCTTTAAAATTTGAAACATCCCCTAACACTTTTAAATCATTTATTTTTTTAGCATTTTGTCTTGCTAAAGCTCTTTGAGATTCCATGTATTTATCAAATTCTTCTTTAGATGCGATTATGTTTCTTTCTTTTAATATTTCACTTGTAAGTTCAAAAGGAAAACCATACGTATCATATAATTTAAAACATAGTGATGAATCTAGTTTTCTATTTTTTTCAGTTATGTTTTTCTTAATCATCTTTTCAAGCTCATTTAACCCTTTTGATAATGTTTTTAAGAAGTTATCAGTTTCTTTTTTTATTTCATTTAATATAAATTCTTCAGACTTTAAAAGATTTGGATAACTTTCATTATAAATTTCTTCAATAAAATATTTAGAAATATCAGTCATTATTGTTGGATCTAAATTAAGTTTTTTAATATGTCTTATACATCTTCTAATTAATCTTCTTAAAATATATCCTGCGCCAACATTAGATGGTACTAGATGCTTTTCATCTCCTAAAAGCATAGTAGATGTTCTAGTATGATCTAATATGATTCTAATAGATCTATCTATATCTTCATTAGTGTTATATGAAATACCTAATTTATTTTCCAAAATCTTTATTCCACCAGCATAAAGGTCAGTTTTATAAATATCTCCATCTGTCGTATTTAAAAATGCAAGTATTCTTTCAAATCCCCAACCAGTATCTACGTTTTTATGTTTTAAAGGAACGTATTTATCTTTATCTACCTTTTCATATTGCATAAACACGTCATTACCTATTTCAATAAAGTGCCCACAATCACATGAAGGATTACAATCCTTGCTGCATTTAGGTATGTCTGTTATGTAGAAATACTCACTATCAGGGCCACAAGGACCAGATTCTATTTCCCACCAGTTTTCACTTTTAGGTAAAAAATAGATGTTTTCTTTTTTGAAGCCAACCTTTTCTTTTATAATAGCAGCTTCAGTATCTCTTGGAGCATTTTCATCTCCACAAAAGCAAGTTGTCGCAAGTCTATCACGTGGAATTTCAAGAACCTTTGTAAATAAGTCGTAGCTCCATTTACATCTTTCTTCTTTAAAATAATCACCAAGGCTCCAACTTCCCATCATTTCAAAGAATGTTGCGTGAGATGAGTCTCCAACAGATTCTATATCATTAGTTCTAACACATCCTTGTACGTTACATAATCTTTTACCTAAAGGATGTTTTTCTCCTAAAAGATATGGCATTAAAGGTTGCATTCCCGCTACGTTAAATAAAACCCCAGTTGTTCCATCTCCAACTAGTGATACCGCACCTATGTTTTTATGTCCACGTTCTTCGTAGAATTTTATCCATTCTTCCCTAAGTTCTTTACTATTTAGTTTTCTCATTTATATCACCTCATCAACTATTTGTTTTACATTATTATTTAAATCTTCTAAAGATCCATCATTTATAATGGTGTATTCATAATTAGTATAATTATCTAATGCCGTTTCGGTTTTATGTTTTAGTTCTTCTTTATTAAGAGAGCTTTTAAAAGATGGTCTTTCTACTCTTAATCTATACACTTTATCAAAAGCATTTTTTATCATATCTAGTTCTTCAGGCATCCTACCATCTGATATAGTTATGACATCAAAATAGTAAGAATATACTTTTATATCTTCTATAATACGATTAATAAATAAGTAATTATCTATTTTATTTCTTATTATATCTGTACCAAGCTCTTGAAGTAAGCTTCTAGGCTTAGAATCTTCTTCCCCATTCCATCCAGATATTTTTTTAGCATACATTTTTATATAAGAACTAAGTTGTAAGTTAACTACTTTTAAGCCTTTTAATTTAACGTAGTTATCGATAAACTCTGCTGATGTATCCTTTCCTGAGTTTGCTTTTCCAGCGATTAAAAAAATAACTGGATCCCTTTTTATAAATTCCATATTTTCCTCCTTAAAATAAAAGAGGTACCAAGATTATCGCTAGGAACGAAAATCCGTGGTACCATCCTAATTATTAACTTAATTTAGATAACGGCTGTTAACCGGTAGCTATTAACTACATTCAGAAAAGAGCTTCGAATAATTTACAGTATCATTTCACACCAAGCAATGACTCTCTTTAAAAGCAATATTATCTACTTATTTTTCTTCATCAATTTAAATACGTTTATATTATATCAAATATTAAAATGTTATGCAATTAATATTTACTTCTACATGCCTTATCGCAAACACTTTCTACCGAATCTGTTACAGGATATATATCCTTTTGACTACCATTTACAAACCACCCTGATTTGAAAGTTTTTGTATCTCCTTTATATCTTGTAGGATTATTACTAGAGTACCAATACCAGCCATGATATTCAAGTGAATTAGAAACACCACCATTTATACATATACGTTGTACGTTTGTATTTTTGCTTTGTTTCTCACTATTGCATGAACTTAAACCGGCTTTGTTATTGTTATATATGATATAAGAATAATATCCATTTTCATTTCTATGAGTTGTACTTGTTATGTCTGTATAACCACTGTAACCACAATTCTTATTATCTATAACATCAACGTTACAACTACAAATAATTTCCGTAAATCTATATTTTCTATATGGTCCCTTATATGTGTGACTGTCTCCATGTACTCCTGTTAAAGTTATTGAGTTATCCTTTTTGCAGTGCTTTGTATCACCAGTTACAGCTTCCCACTTATATGCTTTTGCTTCAGTTCCTACTTTTGTACCACCACAATAAGCATATTGTTCTTGCTGCGCACAAGAATCATTAGAGTTGACATCCTTTGTATTCTTTAATTGCCTCTGCCCGTTACCACCACATTTTGTTGTACAACTACCACTGTTATACCAACTTCCATTATCTACTATGTTACTAGGCATGCAGCTTTTATATAACGTATATGCTGCAGTATTAGTATTATAAGTATTTCCTGCAACATCAGAGATAATTCCTGTTAAACTTTTAGTAGAACCATCATACGAGACATTTTGAAATTGATAAGGTGCGCCTATTCTGGTCCACGAAGTTGTTCCACTTACACCGTTAAAGTATTCACTTCCTATTTTAAACGTACTAATTCCACTAACATCATCACCAGCAGTTAAATCTAGCGAAACGTCTTTTGAAGCCCACGAATCTTTTTGCCTGATAGCAATGCTACCAACAGGCCTTATAGTATCCTTATATACGCTATCATAGGAAATCCAGCTTTTACCAGAACTATTAGTTAAAGTAAACTTTAATTTAGAATATTTACCATCATTTATATTGATGCAATAACTATTTCCATATTTAATAGCATCATTACCATTTATCATAGCATTTAAGATTGGCCCATTTTTATTTGTATTAGCATCTATACAAGCCCGCAACATCGTACCATGTAACTTTTCAAGATTAAACCATCCATTATTACTAGTTTGCTGATTATTTGAGTCATAATATTTTACTGTTCCAGTTGGGGCTCCAGGCTCTGATACAGTAATTAAACTTCTTTTTTCACAACTGGCAGTATCTGAGTTATATATTGTGTTTTCATCTAGTTTAGCAGTATATTTATTACCACTCTTTCCTATATTAATTATCGTGCAATAAGAAATTGATTTTCCTGTTTTTGGATTAGTTATCTTATTTAGAAAATCCTCATTAACCAAAGTTCCCACTGATATTTTACTAGTTACATCACTTTCAAAGCTCTCAAACATATAACTATTAGTATTAACATACTCTTCTGCAGCAGTTTCTATTTGGGATTTTACTTGCCTCCAAGCCTCTTCCTTCTTTTTATTACTAGTACTAAACAAGCTTACTATCGCTATTCCTAGTATTGATAACATAAGTGCTATTACGACCAGTAATTCTATTAACGTGAAACCCTTTTTATTTCTCATATGTGCCTCCTAGTGTAATTTAATTTTATCATATTAAATTAATTTTTTCAATTTAAAAGCAATAGATTAACTATTGCTTAAAAATGTTTAATATATCTTTTATGTTTCTTCTTATTATAAAGTTATCAATTATATCTAAAACTGCATAAACGATTATAAAAATGCCTATTATTTGAGTAATTGTAAGAGCACTAGAAAATGGATTAATTAAAAGTACTATACCCCAAATAAACGATAATAAAGAAACTAATATAGTATATAGCCAGTCACTATTTTTAGCTCTTTTAAGTACGAATCCATACTGAAACTTAGTTATGCTATTAACAATTATCCATATTCCTAAAATAACGTTAATTACTTTAGCAAAAATAGATGTATCAATAACTAAAAATAAACCTGCAATTATAAGTAGTACTCCGTATGCTAATTGAAAACCAAATAAATTAATAGCAGAATAAGAAGTAAAATACTTATAAACACTTATAAGACCCATAAGAAGTAACACTCCTCCTGTTACATAAGATATTATTGATATTGTTGTTCCTGGTTTAATAAATAAAAACAAACCTACTATAACAAATATAATTGATGATACAAGTGATAAATTAAAAGTTTTCTTAATTTTCTTTTCTATATTTTCCATAATAACCTCCAAGTATATTATAACACCAACTATAAAAAAAGAAGCAGCAAATGTTTGCTGCTAAATAAATATGTAGTTTATATGTAAACTACTCATCCATCATATTTTCTAACTTTTTACTTGCGTTTTTCTTAACCTTATTTATAGTTTGCTTTATGCCACCATTGCAAGAACATTCATTATAACAATATAATGCTCCAGATCCTGCAGCTACACCTAAAAGCATCCATCCAAGATTATTTAGTGCTTTCATTATTAATCACCTTCCGTATAAAAAATATGAAATTGGCATATTAAATCATGCCATTAGTATTATGAACTAAATAATATTTTTTATACTATAAAATATTAGATGTTAAAATATTTTTTAGGTTAGTATTACGTTCTTTATTTCCTTTATTATAAACTGCCTTTGAAAATGATAGAGGATCCCCAAGTAAGATAAGTGATCTTTTAGCTCGTGTTATTGCTGTATAAACAAGTTTTTTATAGAGCATTATTCTATATTCATTTATAACTGGCATAACAACTATTTCAAACTCACTACCTTGTGATTTATGAACGCTTATTGCATAACCATGCTTTATGGCTTTATAATCCTTTGGTTTATATTTTACCTTATTACCATCAAAATCAACGGTTATTTCATTACCATTTATTCTTTCAATAAAACCGATATCTCCATTAAATACGTTTACATCAGGCATGTTTTCAAGTTGAAGCACTTTATCTCCTTCTCTATAAACAACATCCATATCATATGTTTCTTCTTTTTCATCACTTGGAGGATTAAACACCTTTTGAAGAACTTTATTTAAATTATCTATTCCATTATATCCCTTATACATAGGTGCTAAAACCTGAATGTTTTTTAAATCATATCCTTTTTTAATCGCTAACTTACACACATCGGTAGTTGCTTTTAACGCAGCTGCGCTATCACATTTTATAAAGTTATAGTCATCTTTTTTTTCTAAGAAACTTTCAGTTAACTCGCCACTATTTACTTCATATGCCAACTCAGTTATGTATGAATTTTGATCTTGTCTATATATTTCTTTTAAAAATATAGTATTAATCATTTCTGATTCTATTAAGTCTTTTAAAACCTTTCCTGGCCCTACACTTTCTAGCTGATTATAATCACCAATAAAAACTATCTTAACATCATTTTTCATTGCTTTAAAAAAGTTAGCCATTAAATCTATATCAATCATACTTGTTTCATCTACTATTATAAACTCAGCTGGGCTTTTATTTCTTTCGTTATATCCAAACTCTCCTGTTTCTTTATTCCACTTTAAATACCTATGAATGGTAGATGCTGGATAAAGACAAGACTCACTCATTCTTTTAGCAGCACGTCCGGTTGGTGCTAAAAGAACCATTCTTTCTTTTAGTTTGTCAAATGAATAACCGCTTATCATTTTATATCCTTGAGTTATACCTTTTATTATGGTTGTTTTCCCTGTTCCAGGACCTCCAGTTATGATTGAAAAGTTTTTAATTAAAGCTTGTTTTATAGCTTTTTTCTGCTCTTCGTTATAAGTTATATCAAAAAAGTTTTCTAGTCTTTCTATTTTTATATCGATATCTTTTATATCAGTATCTTTTTTATTTGATAAATCATAGATAATAGACGCAACATAATGCTCATTTTTATAATACTCAGAAAGCATAAATTTATTATCTTCTATTACAACCTTTCCCAAGCTATTAAGTTCTACTAAAAAATAATTTAATTTTTCTTCTGTTATTTCTTCATAAACCATTCTAACAGCATTATAAATTGTTCTTAACTCTAAATATGTATCACCAGTTTCAAAACAAGCATTTTTCATCGTGTTAATAATAAGTGCAAGCAGTCTTCTTTCATCATCTTCTTTAACATCAGTTTTATTTCTTAAAGAATCTATCTTATTAAAAGTAATAGTATCGATTGTATCAATTAGTTCGTACGGATTATTTTCAATTACCCTTATCGTATCTTCTAGATAATGATTATATATTTTAAGAGCATCTTTCATATTAAAACCAAAATTAGTTAGATAAACAACCGTTTCATAACTCTCATTATATTTATTTAAATTCCTTTGTATATCAATTGCCTTTTGTTCTGTCATTTTAGGTACTTTAAGTAAGCACTCATAATCATTAGATATCATACTTAAACAATCATTACCAAGCGTATCCACTATTTTTTCTGCTGTTTTTTCACCTACTTTAGGAAATATATCACTAGATAAAAATATAATAAGACCGTCCTTGTCCTCTGGCATTAATTTTTCATATCTATTTACTTTATACTGAATACCATATTTTGGATTATCTACCGTGTTACCATAAAGCGTATAGTTTTCGTCCACGTTTAAATCCGCAAATAAACCAGTAAAAGTAAATTGTTTTCCAACATAATCTAATAAATCTTGATCATCTGTCTCCTTTATTTTTATAAGTCCAATAGTATATCCATCATTAGAAGAAAATATGCATCTTTTATATGTTCCTTTTATATACGTTTCCATATTTTACCTCCTAACCTTGCTAATTTATTTTATCACATTTTTTATGCATTAACCATCTTTATTTTGCCATTTAGTCTATATGTTGTAATAAATATATTAAGATCTCTTACATATTCTAATATCACCTTTTTAGTTTTTCATATATTTAATAATTCAAGAAAGGATATAACAAAATGGGAACAATTTTATTAATAGCATTAGCAATATTGTGTGCTTTATGTGACTTTTCTAAAAAAAGAAAATAGCCAATATAAAAAGGCTATTTTTTTATTAAACATGTGCTTATATATTTATTATTTAAATCATACTACCAAATAGCATTTTATTCTCATATTTATTTATCTTAACTTTAATTTCTTTTCCCAATAAATCTTCTGAACCATTAAATCTAACTTTTAAATAGTTATCAGAATGCCCTGTTAAAAAACCATCTTCATAGGTTTCTGCAATTATGGTTAAAGTACATCCAATATGTTTTTTGTAGTATACCTCTTCTAAACTATCAAATACGCTTATTAATTCTTTACATCTTTTATGCTTTTCTTCCTTTGTTATTTGGCCTGTCATTTTAGCAGCAGGAGTTCCATTTCTTCTTGAATAAGGAAAAACATGTCCTCCTGCAAAAGAAACTTCTTTTACGAAAGATATAGTCTCATTAAAATCACGATCACTTTCTAAAGGAAATCCTACTATTACATCGGTTGTAAATGCCATATCTGGTCTTATTTCTCTTATTTTATTTATCTTATCTAAGTAGTATTTCTTATCATATTTACGGTTCATAAGTTTTAGAATATGATTACTTCCAGCTTGAAGCGGGATATGGATATGATTAACTATTTTTTTAGATTTTCTTAAAACACTTAAGAACTTATCGTTTAATTCTGTTATCTCAATAGATGATATTCTAATTCTATCAAGGCCATCTATCTTTTCTAGTTCAAGTAGTAAATCACTAAAGTCATAATCTTTTAAATCTGCTCCATAGTGTCCGGTATGAATTCCAGTTAAAACTATTTCTTTATATCCATTATTAACTAATCTTTTAGCTTCTTCTATTACTCTTTCAGGCTTTTTGCTTCTAACTCGACCTCTTACATAAGGAATGATGCAATATGAACAAAAATTTTCACAACCATCTTCTATCTTTACCAAAGCTCTTGTTCTGGTATTAAAATAGCTGATTTCCATATCATCAAAATCTGCTTCATTAATATCCTCTATTTTAGCTATTTTTTGTTTATTTTTAATATAATCTTCTGTTAAATCAACAACTTTACTTTTATCTTTATTACCAATTACTACATCAACAAAATCCATAATTTGGTTATCATTGTTTCTTATTTGGGTAAAGCATCCCATTGCAACTACTATAGCATCTTTATTTTTTGCTCTTGCCTGTCTTATCATCTTTCTTGATTTTTGATCACTAGTATTAGTAACCGTACAAGTATTTATTAAATAAACGTCAGAATTAGGATCAGAAAAATCAGTTAATGTGTAACCTCTCTTTAAAAACTCTTTTATAACGTATTCACTTTCATATGTATTAACCTTACATCCCAAAGTATATACTGCAACTTTCATAAATACACCTACCTTCAAAAATAAAAAGCTTAATTTTAAGCTTTTCTATCATTATCATTAATTACTTCTTTTTTAACACCATATATTGGAGATATCACTTGTGATACTTTAAAAGCCTTAACTTGCTTTTCTTCTGTATTACTTTTAACGTTAGATGAAATGTCTACTTCTGCCGGCTCTAAATTATATTTTTCAAGAAAATTAACTCCGGTATCTTCATCTTCTTCGCTAATTAATTCTAAATCCTTAGCTTTCTTCATTAGTTCATCTATTGATATAATAGCAGTTTTTTCTTGATCTTCTTCAAAATTAGTAAGAGTAATAGGTTCTTCTTTTAAAGCATCATTTATCGCGCTTGCAATATCTTCTATTTCGGTTTTCTCATTCGTATATAATGGTTCTTTATCTTCTTTTAAAGCGGTAATTTCTTCTTTTTTTATATTTCTTATTTTATTTTCTTCTTTAATTTGTTTTAGTTTCTTTTTAGCTTGCACACTTTGAAATATATAGGTTACAAGTAAGATAGCACATAAGATTATTATTAAAAGCATAATAATAGAAAAAATCATTTGCCCTTGCGTATTTAAATTATTATAAAAATTGTTAAAAGAATAAGACGCAGCTGCAAATAAATTTTTCATACTACTCACCTCATAAATTCATAATTTATCATAGAAAGTGCTACAACAGGTGCTGTTTCAGCTCTTAGAACATTTTCACCTAATGATACACTTTTAAATCCATTTTCTAATAAATATTCTTCCTCTAAAGGGTCAAAACCACCTTCAGGACCAACGACTAATAATATTTTAACACACTTATTATTTTTTTCTAGTATTTTTTTTATATTTTTTGTATTTTTATTTAGTGAACATACAAGTTTTAAATCATAATCCAAATTTACTAAGTTTTTCAAAGTTAAAATGCCACTTATTTCTGGAATATCAGCTCTAAAAGACTGCTCGGATGCTTCTTTACAAATCTTTTTCCATCTATCTATTTTGGTCTTTTCTTTATTACCTTCTATTTTAACTACACTTCTTTTAGTTTCAATTGGAATTAACTTATTTACTCCAAGTTCTGTTGTTTTTTGAAGCAAATAATTTAACTTTTGCTCTTTTATTAATGAAAAAGCAACCGAAACACTAAGTTTTTTATCCGTTTTTTCTTCTTTATTTATAATATCAAAAGTACTTTTATTAGAAACATTATTAAGTTTACATGTATATATAACATTATCATACACAACTTTTATTAAGTCACCACGTTTCATTTTCATAACGTTTTTTATATGATGATAATCACCATCTTCTAAATCTAGGTTTTTGTTTTTAGCAAAATACTGTTGCATTATATCTCCTTTTTATATGTAAAACTTTTATATTCTTTTTCTATTTCATCTATTTTTTCACGTTCAAAGTAAGAGTCTGTATAAACACACTTATTAGTGCTAAGCTTTCTTCCTAGCATACTTTGCTCATACTCTTTTTTCTTTTCATTATCAACACTTTTTATGATTTCTACCATATCATCTTTGAAGAATCTTTGAATTTCTTCATCTGCTTCCTTTGGATTACCTGAGCCGTGAGCAGCGTTTTTACAGGCTACCTTTTTATTTCCAAACATTCCTCTTATCGTGTCTTTATCTGCTTCCCAGGACTTTGTTGCACCAAGTACTTCTCTATACTTCTTACAAGCATTACCTTCTCTATCATAAATTAGCATAAGTATTACAGGTCCACTTTTTAAATTTTCTTTCATTTCAGGATAAAAATCACGACCTATACAGTGCGAATAATTTTCTTCAATTAAATTATCAGTTAGATAACATGCCTTTGCATAATATACTTTTAACCCTTTAGCATAAATCATTTTAATTATTTCTTCTCTGTGTTCTACTCCGTCTGGCTTAATCATACCAAACGTAAAAAAATTATTATTTTCTTCTTTTTCCATAAATAAAACCTCCCTATAGCAATTAATACTATAACAAAGAATGTAAATTAAGTAAACAAATGTTAGTAAATATCATGTTTTTTTGGTATAATATAAAAGAACTTATAAAACTAAAGGTGGGATATTTTATGGATGATTTATTTGACATAGTAGAAGATGAAACTTTATCTTTTGATGATGATAAAAATGAAAATGACATCAAAAAGAAAACTGAAATTAAAGATGAACCAGCAAAAAAAGAAAGCATTTTAGAAAAATATGGTGAGAATTTAACAACAAAGTTATATGTTACAAATCCTGCTATTGCAAGAGATGATGAAATAGAAAAAACAATTCTTACCCTTTTGACTCCTGATAAATCTGCTATTTTAGTTGGTAAAGCAGGTATTGGTAAAACAGCCATTGTAGAAGGTATAGCATATAAAATTCAAAATAATACCGTTCCAAACGCAATTAAGGGATACGACATAATAAAGGTTAATACTTCTCAGCTTTTAGGTAAATACATAACAGATGATGGAACAGAAGAACTTAGAATTAATGTTTTATTAAAGGAAGTTGAAAAAGCATCTAACACAATTCTTTTCATAGATGAAATACACACCCTTGTTATCGAATCTAGAAACAGTGGTATTGATTTTGTTAATGCTATGAAACCCGCTCTTTCTCGTGGTGATATAAAAGTAGTTGGTGCAACAACACTTGATGAATATAATCAGTATTTAATAAGGGACAAGGCCTTTTTAAGACGTTTTGAAAAAATCGATGTTGCAGAACCAGATGCAGAAACAACCGTTAAAATCTTAATGGGTTCATATCCTAGAATAGAAAAGAAAACCGGAGTAAAATTAGCCTACTCTAAATTTGTTATAGAAAACATCATGAAATTTATAGTTAACATGACAAGTGAATACAAAAGAGTTTACGAACTAGGTTCAAGATATCCTGATAACGCACTAGCTCTTTTATCTAAAGCATTTAGTTATGCAAAATTTGATAATAGTGAGTTTGTTACATTTAAGCATTTTTATAAAGCAATTGCTAACTGTCAAAGTGTTTATTCTGACGTTGTTAAAAAAGAGATAGTAGCATTTAAAGAACAGTTTAAAGACTTCTTAGAAAAAGAAAACGTTGATTTAAATGATTATTAAAAGACCGATATCGGTCTTTCTTTTTTTCTACATAACTAAAATATTTTTATCTTAGGTATTACATTTTTTATACACGATATGTTTATATGGTGGTTCATTTTCCAAATGTTCCTCTAATACATTTTTCTGCCAATCCGCGTCTCTAAAACTTGGAAAATAACAATCCGCGTCTAAACATTCATCGTTAATTTCAGTTAAATACATCATATCACAGTAGCCTATAAACTCTTCATATATTTTAGATCCACCAATTACGTAAACATCATCATCTATAGAATTTATGTACTTTAAAGCTTCATTTAACGAATGAAGTACAATTACATTTTCATAAGTAACATCTTTATTCGTTGTTAAAACAATATGTGTTCTATCCTTTAACATAGAAGGAAGTGATAAAAACGTATTTTTACCCATTAATACATGGTGATTAATGGTTTTTTCTTTAAAGAATTTTATATCTTCTTTTATATGCCAAATAAGATCATTATTCTTTCCTAATTCTCCATTTTTTCCTACAGCCGCAATTAATATTAATCTTCCCATAATTTTCACCTATTTAGAAATTGGAAATTTAATTTTTCCATGATGTTTATAATTTAATACCTTAACATCTTTGCAATCTCTTGAATTATCATAATCATAAAAATTTTTAACATCTGGATTAAGCCATAACTCTGGCGCATCATAATCTCCAAGCTCATCCATCCTTCTTATTTGTTCGTTAATACCATCAATTTGATTAACATAAATATGAGCATCCTTTATACTCCAATCTAACGTACCTGGTTTTAAATTACACGTTTTAGCTAGCATATTTAAAAGCACAGCATACTGTGTTACGTTAAATGGAAGCCCAAGTGGTACGTCACAACTTCTTTGATGAACCCAAGCATTTAACTTTCCATCTGTTACATCCCACTCACTAGACCATACACAAGATGGTAAAACCGCGGTATCTAAATAATCATTTTGCCATAGACTCATAACCATACGTCTATCTTCTGGATTGTTTTTTATCTTATCAATAAGTTCATCCGTTAGCCCAAATTTATTTACGATGTATCCATATGCAGTACCTATTGTATGAGCCCACTGTTTTCCAAAATCTTTTTCTATTTCTTTTTTCTCTAATTTTCCATCTTTGCCTAAAACATTTTGAGTAGCCTTCCAAATACCATCTTCACCTATTTCCCATTCATCCCATATATGAACATCACGTTCTTTAAGCCACCTTACATCATTACTTTTAGCTTGATATATCCAAAGCATTTCAAGAACCGCTTGTCTTAAAAATAACTGTTTGGTAGTAAGAATAGGAAACTCTTCTTCTAAATCAAAGTGAAAATGATGTGATGGTACTTTTATAGAATTTATACCTGTTCTATTTTGCACCTCTGTTCCTTCCTTTAATATTTTCTTACATAAATTTAAATATTTTTTATCCCAACTTGACATAAAACCTCCATATACTTAAAGCCCCATAATATTCTAAACTCATTATATCAAATTTAATTTGTTTCTTCTAGTTCTTTTATCACTTTATAAGCTACATCTTTATCACTAAAATAAAGTTTTTCACCCTTTATTATTTGGTAATCTTCATGACCTTTTCCTAAAATCATTAATATCATGTTATCCTTTAACATTCTAACGCCTTTTCTTATTGCATCATACCTATCATATATAACCTCATAATTTTTAGACGCTCCCTTTAATATATCTTTCATAATTTCTTTTTCATCTTCCCATCTTGGATTATCATTTGTAAATATTACAAGCGATGAGTATTTACAGGCAGCCTTTGCCATAATTGGTCTTTTTTCTTTGTCTCTTTCTCCTCCGCATCCTATTATAGTTATGATTCCGTTATTTTTTACTTTATTTACAGTTTTTAATACATTTAAAACCGCATCAGGAGTATGGGCATAATCAATAAAAATATTATTCGATTTATATTTTACTTTCTCCATCCTACCAGGTGGCTCTTTTAAAAGGTAATATTTATCTTTTAAAGGATTCAAATTATATCCTAAATATTTTATCGCATAATATGCATACAAGAAGTTATATACATTAAATAGGCCCATGAAAGGAAGTATAAAACATCTTTTAACTTTATCTTTAACTACTACATATGTATTTGAACTATTCATCAAAACAAGCGTTATCTTAACGTCTTTACCTATTATTATGTTGTTATTACTTTTTATTTTAAATTTTTTATAGTATTTATCTTTTTTATTTAAAATACAAATCTTTTTACCACGGGTTTGGTAAATTAATTTTTGTTTACTTTTTATATAATCTTTTAAAGTTTTATGATAATCCAAATGATCTCTTGTTATGTTTGTAACTAGCACTGAATCAAATAATAACCCATATATTCTATCTTGCTTTAAAGCATGTGATGACACTTCCATAACAACTACCTTACATTTTCTTTTTTTAGCATAATAAAGCATATTATATAAAAGACTAATTTCTGGCGTTGTATTATCTAATTTAAATACCATATCATCTATATAAAAACCAATGGTTCCTATATAAGCTGTTTTAATTCCAATTAAATTAAGCATTTGATATATTAAATAACAAGTTGTAGTCTTACCATTAGTACCAGTTATACCAATTAACTTAAGATCTTTTATTTTGTCATAATAGTTATCATATATGAATTTATTTTCATCACTTACAAACACTATTTTTGATACTTTCTTAAGTAAATTTAAATCTATGTATTTATAATTTTTACTAGTTGCTAAAAATACATCTCCATCTCCTACATATTTAGAATTAGTCCATATCATTAAAACTAATCACCTCTATAGTTATTTATGTAAAATAAAGAAATATGCAACAAAAAAAGAATAATTAATTTTATTCTTTATCTTGATTTGGAATTTTTTACGTTGTTATCATATCTTAATACGTGCTCTAGGTAAAATGAGTCACCTGGATAAGAAGAATTTCTAAAGGAAAGCCAGCCTAAATCATCCGAATTTATTACTTCATCATAAGTTTTGCCACATGATAAACAGTAAGCATTAAGTATTTTATTTACGCTAGAAGGTCCCATGTTATAGGATTGTATTGCTAACGGATAATTATCTTTCATTTGTTTTAAGTAATTTTGAAATATCGCACAACCTACCTTTATGTTAAAAGAAACATCTCTTAAATTGTCTAGTGTTATATGTATTTTTTCTTTACTATTAGTATCATAATTATATACTTCTAAATCTTTACCATCCCATACTGATACTTGTACTTGCATAAGGCCTATTGCTCCACCTTGGTCTATAGTATCAGAATGAACTCCTCTTTCTTGCGTTGCGATAGCTAAAATAACCGAAGGTGAAACGCCATACATATTAGCATACCTTTCTATTATGTCGTAATATAATTCCTTAGTTTTATTTGCTTTTTCACTTTCAGTTTCATCTTCTATTTGAAGATTAGATATCACGCCCGCTTTAAGAACATTATTATCTTTTACTTCTTCATAATCTTTTTTATCAGTATTTATTGTACCAGAATCAATTTTCTTATTTATATCATTATCTAAAGATGCTGGATTACTATCAACGTAAATAGTACTATAACTAGGCTCTACATACGACTCATAACTTTCATGATTCTTATTATTAGCCTTATATGCTGCAACACTTATGATACTTGAAATAGCAAGCACACCTGCTACTACCTTGGCTGCCTTTTTTGTTTTATCACATAATTTATATGATTTCAATTTATTAAAAATAAAATCAAATCTTGAATCATTTTGAAAGTAATAATAATCTTTTAAAATGACTTTTAATCCACCAATAAAACACTCTAAATCATCACCATTAAAATAAATATTATGAACGTTAATATTCCTTTTATTAAACTCATCTAACATTTTATTCAAGTCATCCTTCTGAACAGCCTCAAATTTATTATCATAGTATGTCGCTGATATTCCATATTTATGCATTATTGTTAATTCGCTCATTTATAATCACCAAATATAGTATAACAAATTATAGTTCATCAAAGCAAAAACCATATAATATTTTTACACTTTTTTACAATAAAAATATCTAAATATTATAACAAATTAAAAAAGCTAGCGTAAAATTAATTACTGCTAGCTAACTTTTTTTAAGTCCCAATTTAATGGCTGGGTTCACCGCTTTTTAAAACATAATTTCTTATGTGATTAAATAACACTATATATTAAATGTACTGTCAATATATATTATTATTATTTATTTTCTTCTATTTCCTTTAGTTTCTTTTCTTTATCTATTCTTTGGAATAACACTTCTGGTTTCATATTATTATAAGAGTTATTTTCTTTAAATTCTAATGATGTATCAGTAGTATTTAATTGTTTTAATATTTCTTTAGAAGTATTAGTTAAGAAAGGTGTAAGATGGTTTGCACATACTCTAATAGATTCAAGTAAATTATATAAAACTGTTTCTAATCTATCTTTTTTATCTTCTTCCTTAGCTAAAGACCATGGCATAGTTTCATCAATGTATTTATTTGATCTTCTTAAAACCTCAAATATTTCATCTAATGCGAAACCAATTTCTAACTTGTCCATTCTCTTTTCTACTTTGCCATCTAAACCATTTATCATATCTATTAATTCTTTATCTAAATCATCACATACTTTTTTATTAGCAACTTGTCCATCAAAGTATTTGTTAGCCATTGATATTGTTCTGTTAACTAAATTACCTAGTGTATTTGCTAAATCAGTATTGGTTCTTTCTATTAATAGTTCGTAAGTTAAGTTACCATCATTTGCAAATGGAATTTCATGTAAAACATAATATCTAACAGCATCTACTCCAAATAAATCTACTAAGTTATCTGCATATATTGCATTTCCTCTTGATTTACCTATTTTATCATTATTAGTAAGTAACCAAGGATGACCAAATACTTGTTTTGGAAGCTCTAAATCTAAGCTCCATAAAAAGCAAGGCCAGTATATAGTGTGAAATCTTATTATATCTTTACCAATTAAGTGTAAATCAGCAGGCCACCACTTATTAAACTCACTAGATGAACCATCTGGATCATATCCTATGTTTGTTATATAGTTTGTTAAAGCATCAAGCCAAACGTACACAACGTGTTTAGGATCTATATCAACTGGTATTCCCCAATCAAATGAAGTTCTAGATACACATAAATCTTGAAGACCTGGTTTGATAAAATTATTAAGCATTTCGTTTTTTCTTGACTCTGGTTGTATAAAGTTTGGATGTTCTTCTATGTATTTTACTAATCTATCTTGATACTTAGATAGTTTAAAGAAGTATGCTTCTTCTTTTTTTTCTTCAACTTCTCTTCCGCAGTCAGGGCATTTACCATCTACTAACTGGCTTTCTGTCCAAAACGATTCACAAGGTGTACAGTAAAGCCCAGAATACTCTCCCTTATAAATATCACCTTTATCATACATTTTATCAAATATTTTTTGAACTATTTTTTCGTGATGAGGATCAGTTGTCCTAACAAATTTATCATAAGATGTATTCATAATATCCCATATTCTTTTAATTTCAGTAGATACTTCATCTACAAACTCTTTTGGGCTAATACCTCTTTCCTTAGCCTTTAACTCTATTTTTTCTCCATGTTCATCAGTTCCAGTTTGAAAGTATACATCAAAACCTTTTTGTCTTTTGTATCTTGCAATAGCATCTGCTAAAACAATTTCATATGTATTTCCAATATGAGGTTTACCTGATGTATATGCTATTGCAGTTGATATATAATATTTTTTCTTTTCCATAATTTCTACTCTCCTTTATACATTCTATTATTTTTATAATTATTAATTATTGTTTTACTAGGCTCACATAATTTATCTGGCAAATCATCTAAATCACAGAATCTATAATCCACGTGTTCTAAAGTTTTGCCTAAGTCTATAATGCCTTTATAGCTATCTGCTAAAAGACCAATCGTTAGAAAATGATTATACTGGTTAATATCATCACTAACAGATATAACTTTTACATTTTCTATTGTTAAATTAACTTCTTCTTTAACCTTTCTTTTTGCAGCATCTATTATGGTTTTTCCATAACCTACCTTACCAGCTGGAAGAGTCCAAGTACCTTCTAGATGCATATCACTTTTAGCAAGATCTGGATTACTATTTCTTAAAATAAGAAGAACTTTTCCATCACTATCAAGCACCATAACACCGATACCTACGCCAGGCATTTTAAATTTTTCCATCAAAAGTCTCCTTTCAAAATAAAAAAAATCATCCTTGTTAAAGGACGATTATAACCGCGGTACCACCTTAATTCATATATAAATATATATGCTCTTGTGCTATAACGTAGCTACCGTTTCAACCTAATTATTCAGTCAAAAAGCTCCAGAACCATTTATATAGTTATTATCTATTACGCACTTTCACCATTTATGCGCTCTCTTATTAATAGTTTTACCTTTTTCTTTCCTTCATTGCCTTTAAAACAAGTAAATTATAACACATTATTTATTATATTTCAAATATATAAATATTATAATTTTTCTTCTATAATATTCTCAAGTAAATAAGCTATACCATCTTCTGCACATGACTTAGTTATAAAACCTGCCTTTTGCTTTAATTCAAACATAGCATTATCAACGCAAACATTTAGACCTTCATCAAAAAACATAGGAAGATCATTTAAATCGTCACCAACTCTTACGGTATCTTTTAATGGTACGTTTAAATATTTACACATTTTAAGTACACCATCACCCTTATTAGAACCTAAAGGAACTATATCAAGCCAGTAATTTTTATTATTAATAAAGTTATTATCATATAAAGCTCTACTCTTATTAATAACTGATAAATCTTTCATCTCGCTTATAATCTTTTCTATATCAAGTATTTTTTCTTTATCTGGTCCATATATAACTACCTGAGTTGCATCTATATTATCATATAGTGTTTTATCTAAAGACGTAAATATAGTTTGGTTAATTAATGCATCTTTATTTACTAAGTCTTTAGAAGTTGAAGTAATAATAAACTTAAAATCATTTATGCTACAAATTTCATATAATTTCTTTAAATGTTCATATTCTATTTTATTAGCATATAAAACCTTTTCTTTTTCAAGATCATATATGATTGAACCATTAGTACATACAATATATCTTACACCTTTTATTTGTTTTGCAATTAGTTTTGTATAAGATACACTCCTTCCGCTTGTCAAAATAAATGTTCCACCAAGCTTTATGTAACGTTCTATTAAATCAATGTTTTTTCTTGATATTACGCCCTCTATTGCAAGCGTTCTATCTATGTCAGAAAATACTATATTTTTCATAATGCCTCCTTACATAAACCAAGATCTTTTTCTTTCAATAATCAAGTTAAGTAAGTTAGATAATAACTTAAATAACCTAGTTGATATATACATAAGTGGAAGTAAAATTAAAAGTGAGTTTGGCGTTAATATTTCAAGAGAAAATATACTTCTACCAATTGGTGTTACTAGTGCTAGAAGAAATATTATACTAAGCACAAAAAGAAGTGATTTTCTAAGCAAATTAAGTGGTTTACTTATTCTATATATTAGTAAAAGGGCAGTATATGCGGTTATTATAACAGCACATGTTGAAGTTTGTGTGCTTGGAAATTTAAGTAGGCTTGCTACAAAAACAAGTATTAATATGTTCACAACGGTCGTTATACCACTAGGTATTGCCTTTGATACAACGTTTATGAAAAACTTACCCTTAACCCTTAATTTATTTGGCTCTAACGCTAATATAAACGCTGGAATTCCGATTGTTAAACTGTTAATTAACGTCATTTGAATCGGAATAAAAGGATATGCATAGTTGATGAACAAAAATAATAGTGCTAGTAAAGATGCATAAATAGTCTTAGATAAAAATAGCGTTGCAGAGCGTTCTACGTTATTAATTGTTCTTCTTCCTTCTTTAACTATTTTTGGCATTGAATCAAAATTAGAATCAAGAAGTACTAATTCAGATACGTTTCTTGCGGCATCTGCTCCATCACTCATTGCAACACCACAGTCCGCTTCTTTAAGAGCTAAAACATCATTTACTCCATCGCCCGTCATTGCAACTACGTGTCCATTTTTTCTAAGTGCTGATATAAGCATCTTTTTTTGATCTGGCTTAACACGTGCGAAAATAGTATTTTCTTCTACTAAATTATTAATGTCAGTATTTTTACTTATATTTCTTAAATCTACGGCACCACTTACCTCTATTCCAACTGTTTTTGCAACATTTTTGACGGTAGATACGCTGTCTCCTGATATTACTTTTATATTAACATCGTTTTCCTTAAAATAATTAAGAGTTATTTCTGCTTCTTTTCTCACTTTATCCCTTATTAAAATAAGAGCTAAAACATCTTTTTTTCTAGGTAATTTATCATCCTTTATTACACCTGTTTTAACCAATACTAAAACTCTATTTGAAGATGAAAATTTTTCTATTTCTTTTTCATAAGTTTTTAAATCATCTTCTAAAACAAACTCAGGAGCTCCCATAATATATGAACAATCTTTTAAAATTATTCCTGAATACTTTCTTTCTGATGAAAAAGGTATTGTTTTTATAGCCTTTTCGTTTGAATTATTTTTATACTTATCATTTATTGCTAAAAACGTTGGATTCTTATCATTTAAGTTTGTAGATAACGCTTCCATCGCGTAGTCTATGTCACTTATCTTGTTATTGTTAAGAGGAATTATATCACTTACTTCCATCTTTCCTTCTGTTATTGTTCCTGTTTTATCTAAGCATAACGTATCTACTCTAGCAAGAGTCTCTATCGCATATAAATCTTGAACTAATACGTTATATTTAGATAGTTTTAAAACGCTTATTGCAAGTACTGTTGAAACAAGTAATATTAATCCTTCTGGTATCATACCAACTACTGCCGCAACTACCGTTACAACCGCATTTTGCGTGGTATTATCAGGAATTGATAACTGCTTTAATAAAAGAAGTATTCCAATTGGTATTAACGCAATTGATACGTATTTTACTATTTTATTTAAAGAGCGCATTATCTCAGAATTTATCTCTTTTTTAAGCTTTTTAGCATCACGTGATATAACGGACGTGTAGTTATCTAGTCCAACGTGAATTACTTTTGCCTTTACATTACCACTTACTACGAAACTACCTGATAGTATTTCATCACCCTTCTTTTTATATATCGTTTTAGACTCACCAGTTATAAAAGATTCATTAACCTCACACACTCCATCAACTACTTTAGAGTCTACAACAACTTGATTTCCTAATTCATAAATTATTAAATCATCTAATACAATATCATTTATATGTATTTCACACATTTTAGAGTCACGAATTACCTTGGCTTTAGAAGATGATATTACTGATAATTTATCTACTATTTTTTTAGCCCTAATTTCCTGAATCGTACTAATTAACGTATTACATACAACAACACCTAAAAAAAGCAGATTTTTGTATGAACCAACAACTATTATTGCAATACCTAAAACTAAGTTAATAAAGTTAAACAAAGTACAAGTATTTTCTAATAAAATCTGTTTAACACTCTTACTAGGAGTAGTTGTATCATAATTTACTTTTCCTTGTCTTATTCTTTGTTTTACTTCCTCTTTAGTAAGCCCAGTTAAATTCATAGTATATTCATCTTCTTTCTATTGTTACATAAATTATTATACCATTTTTTATATAACTTTAAAGAAAAAAGACAATATATTTTAAATATATTATCCTTTTTTAACATATTTTTCAAACGTATTAAAATCACTAGTTTTTAGGTTTGTTAAGTTAAGCTCTTCTAATAGTTTCTTTTGTTTTCTATCTAGTTTAGTTGGAGTTATAACTTTTATAACAACAAACATATCACCAGTACCACGTTTTGCTGGACTCTTTAAGCCCTTACCTTTAAGTCTATGTCTATCACCTGTTTGACTGCCTTGAGGAACCGTTAATATTACGTTACCATCAAGTGTTGGAACTTCTTTTTTACATCCTAGTGCAGCTTCTGTAATGGTAAGTGGTAAAGTTACGAATAAATTATTATCATCTCTTCTAAATAATGGGTGTTCTTTTACTTTTATTTCGATATAAACATCTCCATTTGGACCACCGTTTTCTCCTGCTGGACCTTTACCTGCTACTCTTAAGTGGTCACCAGTATCAACTCCTGCTGGAACGTTTACTATAATGTTTTTCTTAACACGTTTTTTACCGGTTCCGCGGCAAGTTGTACATTTTTTTGTATATGTTTCACCCGTTCCACCACAAGTAGGGCAAGGCCTTTGAGTAATAAATGCTCCTAAAATACTTCTTTGTTGTTCTTTTATATATCCTGTTCCTTTACAATCAGGACAAGTCTTAATGCCAGTTCCGCCTTTTCCATCACAGTCTGGGCATTTATCATCAATGTTTAATGAAACCGTTGTTTTAGTTCCAAATGCTGCCTCTTCAAAATCCATCTCAAATATTACATTAATATCTGGACCCTTTGTTTTTCTTGTGGCATTTGATGTTCTTCCGCCTCCAAAGAACGATGAATCTCCCCCAAAGCCAAAACCTGATCCAAATATATCTTTAAATATATCTGATGCATCAAAGTCTTCGAATCCAGAGAATCCTCCAGCAGCTCCTCCAAAGCCTCCGTTTTGATCAAATGCTGCATGACCAAATCTATCATATTTATCTCTTTTTTCTTTATCTGATAATACTGAGTATGCTTCTTGTACTTCCTTAAATTTTTCTGCTGCGTCTTTTTCCTTAGAAACATCTGGATGATATTTCTTAGCTAACTTTCTAAACGCGCTTTTAATTTCGGCATCAGTTGCAGTTTTAGAAACACCAAGTACTTCATAATAGTCTTTCTTCATACTTCTAAAATACCTCCTAACTATTATATATGTCTTTAAATTCCTTTAAATATTTTTCAAAAGTCTTAATGGCTGATAAAATAACGGACTTGCTATTTAAATTAACGCCTGCTATTTTAAGTTCATCTAAAGGATACATAGAACCACCTGTTTTTAAGAAGTTTATATAGTTTTCTAGTGCGCCTTCTTTATTATTTAAGATACCATCTACAATATAACTTGCTGCTGATATTCCAGTTGCGTATTTATACACGTAGAAGTTGTAGTAAAAATGTGGTATTCTAGCCCATTCATACCTAATTAAGTCGTCACATAAAACATTAGGTCCAAAGTATTTTTTAACTAGGTTGTAATATGTATTTGATAATAGTTCACTAGTTAAAACCTCGCCTTTTTCTCTTAATTTATGAGTTTCTTTTTCAAATTCTGCAAACATTGTTTGCCTGTATAATGTTGCCTTATATAAATCTAAAATATGATTTATAATAGCTAGTTTTTCATCTTTATTCTTAGAGTTTTTAAGCATATAATTTGCAAGTAAAAGCTCGTTAACAGTTGATGCAACTTCTGCTACAAATATCTCATATGACGAATATTGATATGGGTTATTTTTGCAAGATAAGTATGTATGCATAGAGTGTCCAAGTTCATGAGCTAGCGTTGATACATCATTTAACGTTCCTTCAAAGTTTAATAAAACGTATGGATTAACATCAAAATTACCTGATGAATATGCGCCTGACCTCTTACCTTTACTATGATAAATATCTATCCATTTTTCATCAAAGGCTTTCTTTAAGTTTTTTACGTATTTATCTCCTAAAACGCTTAAAGCATCTATTACTATTTCTTTTGCTTCATCAAATGAATATTTTTTATCTATCTTATTTATTATTTCAACATAAGTATCATACATGTGAAGGCAATCAAGAGAAAGTATTTCCTTTTTTAAATCATAATAATCATATAATACATTCATATTATCATTAACAACTTTTATTAAGTTGTTATAAATATCTACTGGTACGTTATCAGAATATAAAGAGGCACTAATTGCACTATCATAATTTCTTATTTTAGCTAATACAACGTTATTTTCTACCTCACCCTTATAAGTAGATGTTATAGTTCTTATATATTTCTTATACTTATTATGAAGCATCTCAAAAGCTTTTTTTCGTACACTTCTATCTTTTGATTTTATGAATAATGAGTAATTACTTTCGTTGAACTTAACTTTATTACCTTTTTCATCAGTGATATAATCATATTCAAAATCAGAATCAGTTAATGCTTCATAAGTCTCTTCTGGGTTAGATAGACACTTTGATAAATTTGATAACATCTTTTCTTTTTCTTCATCTAACGTGTGATTTTTAAACCTATATATATTTTCAATACTAAATCTATAATCTTCTAATCTTTCTTCATCCTTATAAAATGTATTTAATTTTTCTTCATCTAGTTTTAATATTTCAGGAACAACAAAAGATGATAATTCATTATATTTAGTAAATAAATCAGAAACTTTATTTGTCATTACTTTATATTTTTCATCTAAAGTATCAGCATCATAATTTAGATGTGCATAGTAATATATTTTTTCTAATTTTCTTGATACTTCTTCATCATATTTTAAATATTCATAAAGCTTTTTACCATTACTCAAAAAACTATCTTTATACTCCAAAACTTTTAATATTTTCTCTTTTACATCATCAAAATCTTTTTGCCACTCTTTTTCATCTTTATATATCTTTGTTAAATCCCATTTATACTTATCTTCAATCTCACATCTTAATTTTTCTTCTTTAGCCATAGACTCTCCTTTTTATTTAAGCATAAAGTTCTAGCTTTAAATGCTAGAACTTTACTACTATTATTTATTATTTTTTCTCTTCAAATTCTGCGTCTACTACTTCGTCTTCGTTTGATTTATCGCTTTTTGTACTTGCCTCTTCTTGAGCTTTTTTATTAGCTTCTTCATATACCTTAGCTCCTAATTTCATTGCTTCTTCTTGAAGTTTAGATGTTGCATCTTTAATCTTATCTACATCTTCACTTTCAAGTTCCTTCTTTAGATCAGAAACTAATTTTTCTGCAGCATCTTTATCCTTAGCATCTACTTTATCGCCTAAATCCTTAATAGCTTTTTCAGTTGTAAAGATCATTTGGTCAGCTTCGTTTCTAGCATCTGCTAAAGCTTTCTTCTTTTCATCAGCATCTTTGTTTTCTTCTGCTTCTTTACGCATCTTTTCTATTTCTTCATCTGATAGGTTTGTTGATGCAGTAATTGTAATAGCCTGCTCTTTACCAGTTCCTAAATCTTTTGCTTTAACGTTTACGATACCATTAGCATCGATATCAAATGTAACTTCAATTTGTGGAACTCCTCTTGGTGCTGGTGGAATGTTTGTTAATTGGAATCTACCAAGTGTTTTGTTATCACTTGCCATTGGTCTTTCACCTTGAAGTACGTGTATGTCAACTGCTGGTTGATTATCTGCTGCGGTTGAGAATACTTGAGATTTTGAAGTTGGTATTGTAGTGTTTCTTTCGATTAATGGAGTCATAACATTACCCATTGTTTCAATACCTAGTGAAAGTGGTGTAACGTCAAGTAATACTATGTCGTTAACATCTCCAGTTAACACACCACCTTGAATAGCAGCTCCCATAGCAACTACTTCATCAGGGTTAACACCTTTAGATGGTTCTTTACCTAATTCTTTCTTAATTAACTCTTGAACCTTTAAAATACGTGTTGAACCACCTACTAATAATACTTTATCAATGTCACTAGCAGATAATTTAGCATCCTTTAAAGCCTTTCTTACAGGTTCTAGAGTAGATTCTGTTAAATCATCAGTTAAAGACTCGAATTTAGCTCTTGAAAGTGATGTTTCAAAGTTAATAACACCATCTTTTCCTTGTGCTAAGAATGGTAATGAAATTTGTGTCATAGTCATACCAGATAAGTCTTTCTTAGCTTTTTCTGCTGCATCTTGTAATCTTTGCATAGCCATTTTATCACTTGATAAATCAACGCCATGTTCATTTTTAATTTCTTCAACTAAGAAATCAACTATTCTTTGGTCATAGTCATCTCCACCTAAGTGGTTATTACCAGATGTTGATTTAACTTCGAATACACCATCGCCTAATTCAAGGATTGATACGTCAAATGTTCCACCACCTAAGTCATAAACTAAGATAGTTTGTGTTTGTTCTTGTTTATCAAGACCATATGCAAGTGATGCTGCAGTAGGTTCGTTTATGATTCTTTCAACTGTAAGTCCTGCAATTTTACCTGCGTTTTTAGTAGCTTGTCTTTGTGCATCATTAAAGTATGCTGGAACAGTAATTACCGCTCTATCTACTTTTTCTCCTAAATAGCTTTCTGCAGTTTTCTTTAAATCTCCTAAGATCATTGCAGATACTTCTTCTGGAGTGTATTCTTTACCATTTGCTTTTACCTTTTTATCAGTACCCATTAATCTTTTTATTGATCTTATTGTATCAGGATTGATTACCATCTGTCTTTTAGCTGCGCCACCAACAATAATCTTTCCATCTTTAAATGCTACTACCGATGGAGTTGTTCTTTCACCTTCAGCATTAGCGATAACCTTTGCTTCGCCACCTTCTAAGACAGCAACGCACGAATTTGTTGTACCTAAATCTATACCTATTATTTTACTCATATTTATCATTCCTCTCTTTTATTTATTTACTTTAACCATCGCTGGTCTAATTAATTTATCTTTTAGCATATATCCTTTTTGATATACCTCTAAAACTATGTCACTTTCTTTATCCTTCTCTTCAGCAGTCATAACGGCTTGCTCTAAAGAAGGATCAAACTTCTTACCTAAACATTCTATTTCACTAACACCATGCTTATTTAATGCAGAAATTAATCCTTGATGAACCATTTTCATTCCATCTATAAACTTTTTAGCTTCTTCACCCACGTTTTCATTCATGCTAACTGCTCTTTCAAAATTATCTAAAACAGGCAATATTTCAAGAATTAAATCTTCGTTTGCGTACTTTAACATTTTCTCTGTTTCTTCATCTTTTCTTTTACGATAATTAATTAACTCTGCTTGATGTCTTAACGCACGCTCTTCAGCATCAGAAGCCTTTTTATTTATTGCTTCCACTTCTTCCTTAGTAAGCTTTATAACATCTTCTGTTTCTTTATTTTTATTATGCTTTTTATCTTTATGGTCTTTTTCTTCTTTTATATTCATATCTTTATTTATTTCTTCATTATTCTTTTTTTCTTCTGTCATATTTTTACCTTTCTATGTTTTGCTTTATATAGTTAAGTAGTGATACAACCTTTTCATAATCCATTCTCTTAGGTCCTACTATCGCAATTGTGCCTTCTTCACCATTTATATCATACTTAGTCTTAATAACAGACACATCATCATCAAAATTATTTTCATGACCAATATATACGTTTATATCATTACAATCGGCTTCTATTTTCTTAACCATATTTTCATCATCAAATTTATTAAGTATTTCTTTTACTTTTGCTACGCTATCAAATTCCCTATAATCAAGCAATTTTGTTCTACCTGCCATATGCATATGACTCTTATAAGAAAACTCATTAAACGCATTATAAAAGGCTTGATATAAAGCTTCATGGGATTTAACATAATTTCCAATTATTGGCTTAATCTCAAATTCAAGTTTAGCAGAAACCTCATCAAGTGGTGTTCCAACAAGAAGTTTATTAATTAATTCAACTACCTTTTTAACTTCATTAGGTGATACTTTGCCTACATTAAGTTCTTTATGCTCAACATGTCCTTTATCCGTTATAACAATTGCTATTACCTTATTTTCATTAAAAGGTATCGTCTCAACTTCCTTTAGTTTGTTTTCTGCACTAGATGCTCCTAAAACAAGAGAAGTACAATTAGTTATCTCTGATATAATTTCCATGCTTCTTGTAATTACATCTGATAAAACAAGTCCTTTATTATCAAATATAGTTTGAAGTTTCAAAACTTCCTCACCTGTCATTTTTTTTGGTTCCATCAAATTATCAACGTAATAACGGTATCCCATTTCACTAGGCACACGACCAGATGATGTATGAGTTTTTTCAAGATAACCCATATCTTCTAAAGATGCCATCTCGTTTCTAATGGTTGCAGATGAACAATTAAGTTTATCACACAATAAAGAAGAACCAACCGGATTAGCAGTTTTAATGTACTCTTCTACAATCAGCTTAAGAAGTTCCTTCCTTCTTTCACTTAGCAAGTTTATCACCTTCTTTTTTGTAGTCTAACAGTATTATAATATGCATCTTTAGCAATGTCAATACCAGAGTGCTAAATATTTATTAAAATTTATTAAAAAAAGATAGTTTTTAAACTATCATTTTATAAAACTTATAACTTTTTCTATTCCAATTAAATATATAATTAGTGCCGCAAGATCAATTATTAGTAATATTGATAATAATACTATTATTAAAACCTTCTTATTATTCTTTTCACCAGCAGTTAAAGTAGAATCATCTTCAGCTGCTTTAGTTTCTGACTTGGCAGTATCACTAATTACTTTGCCACTATCATCCTTAGTGGTATCTCCTGAAATAACATCGTCACTAATAGATGCATTTTCATTAGGTGCATCCTTTACTTCAGATGATTTATCATCTTCTTTAGATGGTTCTTCTATTTCCTCTATTTCTTCTATATCATCTAATACATCTTCATTATTTTTCACATCCACTTTTTCCTCTTTTTTATCTTCCATAAAAAATACCTCCGTAATATAAGATAATTATACATTATTTATCTTTTTTGTTCAAGTAAATATGAATTAAGAAACATTATAATTATTTCATTTGAAACGAATAACTCATTTTCATTTATATACACGTTTTTGCTAGTCTCAGTAAGAAAATTATTTCTAATTAGTTTTTTATAATCAAATGCATCTTCTAATAAAACATTATATTTTTTGTAAAAGGCATTTTTATTAATTCCATTTATTTTCCTTAATGAAAGCATAACTTCATCCTTCATTAGTTCATTTAAACTTAATTTTTCTTCATAGACTTTAGTAATACCAGCATCATATTTAAATACGCTTTTAGTATTGTCATATCTAATGTTATCGATAAAACCTGAAGCGCCCGCTCCAAAACCATAGTAATTATCATTATTCCAATAAGTCAAATTATGTCTTGACTCATAATTTTCTTTTGCAAAATTACTTAATTCATAATGATTATAGCCATTATTTTTTAAGTAATCTACTATTAGATAATACATTTTATTTTGAATGTCATCTTCTGTTTCTTTAATATTTTGTAACTTAAGATTAGTATGATCTTCTATGATGAGTGCATACGTACTAATATGCGTAACATCTAGCTTTTTTATTATTTCTAAATCCATTTTTAAATCATTTATGCTTTCACCAGGAAGTGCATACATTAAATCTATATTTATATTAGAAAAATACTTTTTTGTTAGGTTTATCTTTTCTATCATTTCTTTTTTATTAATATCTCTATTTAAAACTTTAGAAAATTTATCATTAAAGGTTTGAATACCTATACTTATTCTATTTACCTTATTATTTTTTAAAAGATCTAATAGTTCTTCATTTATATCTTCATAGTTACACTCAAACGTATATTCATAATCTTGGTTTAATTTAAATGTTTTAAGAATATAAATTAACTTATTTAAATTTTTAGAAGATAACGAACTAGGTGTTCCACCACCTATATACAATGTATCTAATACTTCGTTTTTATAATTTTTGCTTATTTCTTTTTTTAAATTATCAAGATAATTATCTACCACTAGTTCATTATAATAATTTTTACAAAAATCACAATAAGAACATATTTTTTTACAAAAAGGAATGTGTATGTAACAACTTTTTATCATTGGAGTATCACGCTTCCATCATAAAATTCTTCGTTTTCAATATAATCATCATAACAACTATCACAGTAATTAATTATCTTTTCTTTATCACCTAATATATTAATTGGAAGAATAACGGTTAGTTCATGATTTAATATTGCCTGATTATATATACCGCCATCTTCTGTCATACCAAAAGATAAAATAAGTGGCTTTGAATATTTATTATTATTTGATACATAATAAGCTAAATATTCATTATCATATTCTTCACAAGGATTTATAAAATCATATTTAGGAGTAATTCTTTTATTATTTATAACATCATATAAATAAGCACAATCTTTTTCATATACTATTATTTTCTTATCATCTATACCATAATAGCATACCATTTTAAGTAAAGGATTAACTGGAATTATCTTATTATCTTTCTTTATAAACTCTGTTTTTTCTAAATCAATTACATAAAATAAATCATCAGAAACTTTATATATTGCTTTGTTATTTTTATATACTGATATATCATTATCAAATAAATAGTTATCTACTTCATCTTTTGTTGCAATACTTTTTCTAAAAGGAACCAAAACCGTACCATCTTCTTTTATAACTGATGTTATAACAATATATTTATCTTCACCTATTTTATTTGTATATAAAATAGGAATATAACCATCTATTATAGTAGCATTATCTAAATCAACGTTTATTATATTATCTTGATATTTTATTTCAATTATTTTTTTTAATTTCATTTTATATGTCCATTATCAATAGAAGATGGAACATTAGATTCTGATACTAATTCTATTTTCTTTTTTTCATCATCGGTTAATAAATCAGAGTGAACGATTTCATAAATAGTTGAACGAGGTATTTGAAATTCTTCTGCAGTTTGTCTATATGTTGCACTATTTTTAATTATATAATCATATATTTTTAGTGCTTCATCTCTTGTATAACTTGACTTTCTAACACCTGTTTGACCACCTTTTACTTTTCCCTTTTGTTCATTTTCATATTTTTTTAATACTATTTTTTTATAAAGTAATTTATCTTTTTCATATTCTGAATTACATAATCTAGCAAAATAACTATTTAGTGTCTTTTTTGATTTTATTCCTACATATAATGCCGCATCTTCCAGCGTAACATCATTATTAACGTAATATAATGCTGCCTTTCTTATATTTTCAACATCTATCATAATATCCTCCTAATCACTATCTACTTTTAAAACTGATAAGAATGCTTCTTGCGGAATTTCAACATTTCCTACTCTTTTCATTCTTTTTTTACCCTCTTTTTGTTTTTCTAATAGTTTTCTTTTTCTTGATATGTCACCACCATAGCATTTAGCAAGCACGTTTTTCTTAAGTGCCTTAATATCACTTCTTGCAATTGCTTTAGTTCCAATAACAGCTTGTATAGGGACTTCAAATAATTGTCTTGGAATTAATTTTCTTAAGTTTTCTACTACTGCTTTACCACGAGTATATGCAAAGTCTTTGTGTGTAATAATAGATAATGCATCAACTTCTTCTTTGTTAATTAAGATATCCATTTTAACTAAATTACTTATCTTATATCCGATTAATTCATAATCAAATGAAGCATATCCTTTTGTAAAAGATTTTAATTTATCAAAGAAATCATAAACAACTTCAGATAAAGGCATTTCATAATGCATATTTACCCTAGTTTTTGTAATATAATCCATGTTTATGTACTCTCCTCTTTTATCTTGGCAAAGTTCCATAACAGAGCCTATATATTCACTAGGAACAAAAATATTTGTTTTTATATAAGGTTCTTTAATTTCCTTTATTTTAGTTCTATCAGGCATTTCATTTGGATTATCTACTAAAATTTCTTCCCCACTTGTAAGTGTTACTTCATACACAACAGAAGGACTTGTTGCAATTATATTTATACCAAACTCTCTTTCAATTCTCTCTTCCGTAACATCCATATGAAGCATTCCTAAAAATCCACATCTAAAGCCAAAACCTAGTGCAACAGATGTTTCAGGTTCAAAAGATAGTGCAGCATCATTTAGTTTTAATTTTTCAAGAGCTATTCTAAGGTCAGTATATTTATTAGATTCAGTTGGATAAAGGCCACAAAAAACCATTGGTTTCATAGGCTTATAACCATCTAATAACTTGCCTGGATTATTTGATAATGTAATTGTATCTCCAACTTTAATATCACTAACACTTTTAATTGATGCACATAAATAACCTACTTCTCCTGCGCTTAAACTGTTAACTTTTATTTCATATGGATTATGCTTACCAAGCTCTACTACTTCATATTCTGTATTTGTTGATATCATCTTTATTTTATCTCCAACAGATACTTTTCCATTAACTATTCTAGTCCATATTATTGCACCTCTATAAGATTCATAAAAACTATCAAATATTAAGCCTTGTAATTTTTCATTTTTATTACCACTAGGTGCAGGAATTCTATCTACTATAGCATCTAAAAGCTCATCTATTCCATACCCAGTTTTAGCACTAGTTAAAATAATATCTTCTTCTTTAAAACCAAACGTTTCTATTATCTCCTGTTTAACTTTATCTATATCAGCATTTGGAAGATCTATCTTATTAATAATTGGTATTATAGTAAGATTATTTTCAAGTGCGAGATAAAGGTTTGCAAGTGTTTGTGCTTCTATTCCTTGAGCTGCATCAACCACTAAAATAGCTCCTTCACAAGCTGCTAAAGAACGTGATACCTCATATGAAAAATCCACGTGTCCCGGGGTATCTATTAAATGAAACATATAATCTTTATCATTTTTTTTATAAGTAAGTTCTACTGCATTTAGCTTTATTGTAATACCACGTTCTCTTTCAAGATCCATATTATCTAGCATTTGATCTTTAGATTCTCTTTTTGTTATAGCTCCTGTTTTTTCCATTATTCTATCAGCAAGAGTTGATTTACCATGATCTATATGCGCTATTATACTAAAATTTCTTATGTTTTCTTTTTCCATAATTTTCACCTACTAACTTATTTTACCACATTGATTAAAAAGGAAAAAGCCCTTTATTAAAGGCTTTTTCGTAAAATTTCAATTTGTTTTTCAGTAATACCTGTGATATCTATTATATCTTTAATTTCCATACCTTTTTTAAGTAATTTTCTAGCAGTTTCCATGTTGGCTTCTTTCTTGCCTTCTTCTTTAGCATACTTTAAGTCAAGCTTCTTCATCCAAGAGTCCATCTCTTCTTTTACATATATCCCTTGTAATATCTCATCATCAGATAACTTGCATATCTTTTCGTTTACTTTATCCATTACATCATCACCTTCTGATACTTTCTTTAATTCTTTTTTATTATCTAATATCATTAAAGCAAGTTCCATTTCAAATGTATTTAACTTATCTTTATTATAATACATATCTTTTATTTTTGAAAGATTTACGTGATATATTATTGGATCATTACTTTCTATGTAGTCACATCTTTTCTTACTGTTTTTTATTTTTTGCACTTTTTTATAAATCGTTCGACAAATTTAGGCATTTTAAAAAAATCCTTAAATTTAAGGATTCTTATTCAAAATAATCTAGCATCATAGCTTTTTTAACTTCTTTTAATGTTTCCCTTGCTTTTTGTCTTGCTTTTTCTGTACCTTTTCTTAGTATCTCATATATTTTTTCTGGATCTTTAGCAAGTTCTTCTCTTCTTTTTCTAATAGGTGCTAACTCTTCTTGCATGATATCATTTAAAAATCTTTTTATTTTCATATCTCCAAGACCACCTTTTCGGTAATGATCTTTTAACTCATCTAAGTTTTTATACTCAGGCATAAATTTTTCAAACGAATCATCTTTGCAGAAAACATCTAAGTAAGTAAATACAACGTTACCTTCTACTTTACCTGGATCTTCTACCCTTATATGGTTTGGATCAGTATACATACTAAATACTTTTCTTTTTATTTCTTCAGCGCTATCTTTTAGGTAAATACAGTTATTTAAAGACTTACTCATTTTAGCATTACCATCTATTCCAACTAGTCTTCTTTCGTTTACATTTTCTGGAAGAAGAGCTTCTGCTTCAACTAGTGTATCACCATAAATAGAATTAAACTTTCTAACTATTTCTCTTGCTTGTTCTAGCATTGGTAACTGGTCATCTCCAACTGGAACGATATTTGCCTTAAAGGCAGTTATATCCGCTGTTTGGCTTACTGGATAAGTAAAGAAACCTGCTGGAATACTTTCTTCAAATCCTCTTAATTCTATTTCTTGCTTAACGGTTGGATTTCTGTGCAAGCGAGCTACACTAACTAAATTCATATAGTAAAAGGTAAGCTCAGTAAGCTCTGGAACCTCAGATTGAATAAAGTAATTAACCTTTTCTGGATCAATGCCGCATGCTAAATTATCAAGTGCAACTTCTATTACGTTATCCCTTACCTTTTTTGGATTATCAAAGTTATCCGTTAGTGCTTGCGCATCTGCTGCAAACAAATACATTTCATCATAATTTCCTTCGTTTTGAATTTTTACTCTGTTTTTAAGTGAGCCAACATAATGTCCTATGTGTAATGGTCCTGTTGGTCTTTCTCCTGTTAATATAATATTTCCCATTATAACTTTTCCTTCCTTCTATTTATATTTTTATGTTTATTTAAATTGTTAATACACCATCGTTTTGTAAACATAATAAAAAGTCCCTCCTATATATTAAAAAAACTCTAATCCAACCATAGGATAAGAGTTATAATTCTTAAGTTTAATGCCACCTAATACGTACTATCATACATATGTTATAAGATAACGGGTAACTTCCGTAATGCCATACTATAATTTTCCGGCATCATCTTGCAAGTCCATTTACTAAAAAGATTATATAGCATCCCACCAAACAGCTACTCTCTTAAAAATAATCAGATTTTAGCTACTACTCTTGCTAAAGCGATTTAAATATAAATATAACTAAATTATATAGAAATAGTGCTATTTTGTCAACATCATATAAAATACATTTTTTCGTAAGTAGCATCCTCTATTTTATCAAAATGATTTTTAATAGCATTACTCTTTGCCTTACAAATTACATCATCATTAAAGGAATATAATGATACAAAAATAGAATCACACACCTGTAAGTAAAGCTTCGGTTTACATTTCTTATAGCAACTAAGGTCTGAAATATAACTCATATTAGATGTTTTATCATAAATTGCAAGTGATAAAAACACTATGTAATAATCTTCTTTTTTTATAATGCTTTCAAACTCATCTTTTGTATATACATTCTTTTTAAATAAAAAGTTGCCATTTTTATCAAACACTTCTCCACTTACCATTATGTTATCAAAAGAAGAAGTAATACCATCTAGTATTTTACATAAATAATTATCATATTTATTTTCAATTTCAAAACTAATTCCTAGCATAATAATCACCATATAAAGTATATCATAAATTCTATTCATTAACCATTTTATCTATGCCGTTAAATAAATTATTCATGCCCCATTTAAATCCTTTAGCAAAACTTTTAGAAGTAAAAAGTCCAAAATTAGATACCTTGTTTGAATAATTTTTTTTCATATTAACCACGTAATTTTCTACCTTTATTTCCTTGCCTTCTTTAACATCCTTTTCGAATTGTTTTACCTTCTCCTCGGTAAGTGATGCTTTTTTATTATTTAAATCTTCATAGTACCCGCCTGCTTGTGCAAAATACAAAACTAAAAAGGAAAAGAATAATAGCCAAATAAACCCATGAAATATCTTTTTATAACTTATCATATAGTTTCCCTTATGTACTTTATTATTGCATTATTAAGTACTTCTATCGTGTTTTCTACTTCTTCTTTTGTATTATCTTTTCCTCCTACTTCAACTAAGAATACGTTTTCTGATAAATCCTGATTATAAACGCCATTATATCCCTTACCACCGTGATATGCTACATTTCTTGATATAGTTGGAATAATTTCTTTAACTATGTTATTTAACCTTTCCGTATTTACCTTATTTTTCTCATAATTAGGATTATCAGTTCCAACAACAAACAAGATTTTAGCATAACTTTTATTTTGATAAGAAGTTGTTGTTATGCTTTTTCCGGCAGAATCCCTATGAATATCAAAAAAATATTTTAAATTAGGATTTTGCATCATCTCCTCATTTAAGTAAGTTTTTGACGCCGTATATGATTTATAGTATTTTAAATTATTATTTTCTAAAAAAACTTTCATACTCTTTTCTTCTAACGAAGCCTTATATTCGGAATTATTTAATTTACTAGTTAAATAATTTGCAGCAGAATAAACGTCATATCCGTTATAACTTTCCGTTTGATGAGTGTTATATACGTATATTATAGGCGGACTATCAAGCACAGATGAAGAAACATTGTTTGTTTTTACATCACTATTATTACTTTTTTTATTATCTGATTTAGTTACGTTACCCACCTTTTTAATATTATCATTTAAAAGGCTTACCGGATTATTAATTATATTATCTAACACTTCCTCGCTTTCACGCGCCACATTAAATTTTATATAGTTAACATCTTCATTTAATATCTTATTTTTTAACTGGTTATCCTTTAAATACTTTAATATAAAAATGTATGAAAAAAAGAAAAAGAAAGTAAAAATAATAACTTTAAATTTAGATTTCCTTTTTCTTATAATTTTCCTTGATTTAAATTCTTTCATAGTATCACCCACCATCTATAAAATATCATAGATGATGCATCTTATTTGTCGGTTTTAGGTTATATGTTATGAATACTATGATTTATTCCGTAGCTTATTACGTCACTTAATTTTGAAAGTATAAAATCAACTTCTTTTGGAGTCACCATAAGATTATATCCGATAGGTGTTAAAACCTCATATAACAGCTTTTTTATTTCGTTATCACTAAGTGCTCCTACAAGCCCTAGAAAGTTTTTTTTATCGGCAGGCGTTATTTTAGTATCTTTATTTAGATAATTAACTGGTCCTTTTATAAACTTATTTGATTTATCATTTATATGGTTTTTATTATAAGCATAATTTTTAACCATATAATTAATAGTGTCTGAAACTATTGTACTTGCATCTATAACAGTTGGAATTCCGACCGATATTACCTTGGTATTAAGTGTTTCTTTTGATATTTCCTTTCTTTTGTTTCCAATACCACTGCCTGGAGAAATTCCGCTATCTGTAACTTGAATACTTTTATTAACATTTTCTATCGATGATGAACATAAAGCATCTACTAATATTACCAAATCAGGTTTTAATACACCTACTACTCCTTTTACATAATCACTTGTTTCTATTCCAGTTTGACCTGTAACACCCGGTGCTATAGCTGCCATTTTAGATAATTTATCATCAACATTTATGTTCATATCGAAAAAATGATTTGTAACAATTAATTTACAAACAACAAGTGGGCCTAATGCGTCCGGAGTAGACTTTTCGTTTCCAAGTCCTATTATAAGGGTTTTATAATCTTTGTTATATCCTATCTTTTTAAGCATCTTCTTAAATTCCCTTTTAAATATATTACTAACTAAATTTCTAGCATCACTATCCGTTACATCATCAAATAAAATAGTTAAATAATTGCCTGGCTTTTTATTAAATGGATTATCTTCATCAAGCTTCATCCAAGATATTTTAACACCATCTTCTAATGTTTCATTACTTAACTTACTAGTTTCTTCATCTAATAAATCAACTATCATATCAGTTCTTACTTCGTATTTACTTAAATCTATTTTATGCATTTTTTTCTCACCCTTTTATATTTTTACCAAAAACAGTAATTATTATTGATTTTTTATTATTTTTTTGATAAACTATAAGAAGTTAATGACGCCAGGAGGTGAAAAAATGCCAAATATTAAAAGTGCTAAGAAAAGAGTTAAAGTTACATCTACTAAACACGAATCTAACATTCCAGTTAAAGGTAGTATGAAAACTACAGTTAAAAAGGTAGAAAAAGATGCTTCTGTAGAAAATCTTAAGATTGCTAACAAGAGAATTGATAAAGCACGTAACAAAGGAATTATTACTGACAATAAAGCATCTCGCTTAAAATCAAGATTAGCTAAAAAAGTAAATGAAACGAAGTAATTATACTTCTTTTTTTTATGCTTTATTGGTATAATAATTATGGTGATGATATGAATATAAAAAAACTAGTTAAAGTAGCAGTTACGGTTATAATAATAGTTATATTAGGATTTTTAATAAAAGATAATTATTATCTATTAACAAATAAAATAGAATACGTATACACAAAGTATCTTCAAGGAGATATAAGACAGAACTTAACTGATAATAAATACCGCAAAAAAGAAAATTATGATTATGTAAAGATAAATGAAAATACTACTTTAAAAAACAAAGATGACGTTAAAAATATGATATACACATATCTAGATGCTGGTTGGGATGAGTATACCGTTAAGTGTGATGCTGATTATCTAGACTGCACTAACGACATAAAAGAAATTGTTCAAAATAATACTTATTTAACCGATCTTTCAAACTTTGTTCATCCTTTTAACACGTTTGACAAGATTAACACAACATTTGCAGCTAGTGGCAAAGTAAAACTTAAAAAGGAACCTAGATATAGTGATAGTCAAATAGATACTTTAAATAAAAAGATAGATGAAATATACAAAGAAAATTATGACTCTAGCAAAAACGTTTCAGAAAACATTAAGATATTTCATGATTACATAGTAAATCATACTAAGTATGACCAAAGTAATACAACCGGGTTATCTAACGTAAGTTCAAGCTCTGCTTATGGAGTTTTAATAGATGGCATCGGAATATGTAGTGGTTACAGTGATGCAATGCAACTATTTCTTGAAAAAATGAACGTTAAAAACTATCGTATATCATCTAGCACTCACGAATGGAACTTGGTATATGTGGAAGGTGCTTGGCGTCATTTAGATTTAACCTGGGATGATCCTATTATGAGTGATGGTTCTGATGCTTTAAAAGAAGATTACTTTTTAATTGATACAAACACACTATTATCTAAAGATGACGGAGAGCATAACTTTGATTCTTCAATATATATTGAGGCAAAATAAAAAGGACAATAAAAGTCCTTTTTTAGTTAAATAAATTTATAATAGAAGCCTTAAGAGCATTATAAATTTCTGGATTAATAACAGTAAGTGTTGCAACAGATAAAAGTATTAATAAAATAATTATTATAATTATAAAACTTATGTTAGCCTCCTTCATGGTATCCTTATCTAATTTTGAAGGTCTTCCAACTTTGCCTTTTGCCATTTTAACACATCTCCTATCATTAATATGATACTAAAATAATCAATTATTTTCAATATAATTAACTACTTCTTTTATCGTATTGTCAAAGTTATTTACATCACAATCAAACCACTTTACATCAAGTTGATGATTAAAGAAGGTATATTGTCTTTTAGCATAATTTCTTGATCTTTGTTTTATTAGGTTTACTGCATCTTCCTTGCTTATTTTTTTATCAAAATACATATATAATTCTTTATAAGCAATTGCAGTTTTAATTGCTTTACTAAATATTTTTTTGTCATAGAAGTATCTAGCCTCTTCTTCTAAGCCTTCTTCCATCATTTCATCTACCCTTTTATTAATTACATCATAAAGTTCATCTCTAGGTCTTGTAAGGCCTATTATTTTAGCATCATAAATCATTTTATTTGACGCCTTATTAGAGTTACCATCACTATGATTATTTAAGTAGCTTTCTAATCTTTGTCTATTATTAACATGTATTTTTGTATCATTATCTAACTTTTTAACCATATCATATAATTCTTTATTAGTATAAGTTGAATAATCATTTCTTATGCCATCATTTTCTTTAAATTCATAGTTATATAGCAAAGCCTTTAGATAAAGACCAGTACCCCCTACTATAATTATGTTTTTGCCGTTTTTAATTAAATTATCCATTATTCTTCTAGCATCTTTTTGATAATCATATACCGAATAATCTTCATTTACATCTTTTATATCAATCATGTGATGTGGTATACCTTCTTTTTCAAGAGAAGTTACCTTTGCAGTACCAATATCCATCTTTTTATATATTTGCATACTATCGCAAGATATTATTTCTGCATTATAACGTTTAGCTAAAGAAACAGATAATCTTGTTTTACCAACACCAGTTGGTCCTACTATTGCAATTATCATAAAAATCACATCCTTAAACTAGTATTAATTATATCATTATCATTATAAGTTTTACACTCAAAATATTCGTTAATTATTTTTTCGTATGCATGATTAAGTATTTCCTTATTTTTCTTTAAAGAATCAGAGTAAGTCAAACTAGTATCTACCCTATAAAAATCACAGTCTACCAGTTTAAAGTCACCATCTAAATAAATTATATTATCTGGCTTTATGTCATTTACAATTATCTTATAATAAGATAATACATCTATTTTATTTAATATAGATGTATAAGCGTTATTTATATCATTAGAAGTAATACTCAGTTTTCCTTGTTTGTATTTCATTAATATAACTTTTAAATTAGGAGCATTATAATAAGGCATAGTATAACCAGTAAATTTATTATTTACGTATACTAACCTCTTAGGTAAAGAAACACCTTCTACCTCAAATTTAGATACTTCTTTTAATCTTTTTTCTATGTCTATTTTTTTTATAACGTCTTTATCAACATCAATAATTTTTATTGCATCACCATAAAATAGATAACATGCTCCAAAATTCCTTTTATGTCTACCATTAGTAATTGGTTTTAAATTATCTATGTCACAAGAACTTATATCTAGTCTCATTTTATGCTCCTTTTATAATTGTTTAATGTTAGTAGTGAGTTTACGCTACTATCTGTCACTTTACTTATATCTTTAATCATATCATCTAAAAACGTTTCTTTACTTAGCACACTTTTGGAAGTATTAAATCTTAACTCAGAAGATATAATATAGTCAAATAACATCTTTATAGAATAATTAACCTGACTTAAATTACATTTATATATTTTTTCGCAATAATCATCACGAATGTCATACGTATCAGTATCAGTTAAAGAAAGATTATCACTTAAAAATACATGTGCCATTTTAACATCACCAAGTAACACTTCTTCTTTCTTTAATTCAGGTAAAAATTTATCATAATATATGCTTAAAATTTCATCAAATGATACGTCTTTCTTTCCAGTTAAAACCTTATTTCTTAGTGCAATAAGATTATCTCCTTTAGCCATAGGCATATAATAGCCCTTTAATTTATCCTTAAAAAAACCTTTTTTAAAAACTAAAGACTCTGGCCATAAAATTATTTTAGATTCTTTATTTAAATGGCTCAATATATTTTCCTTATCATAATTAGTAAGATTATAATTAAAAAGTTTTATAACACCATTCTTATATTTATAACAGCATCCATTTACTCCACTGGGTTTATTAGACACTGGCTTTAAGGTTTTCATTCTTACACCACTTAAATATATATCATCCATCATAGTCTCCTTGATTTATAAACTTTTGGCCACTTCTTTTAATGTTTTAGAAGAATAACCACTTGCTAAAAGTAAGTCTTCAATTGCACAATCAGCATAATTTTTCGTTTCAATTAAATAATCATCTTTCCTACATTCATAGTTTTCAAAGAATAAATATCTTTCTATAAATTCTATGAATATAGTATTAACTAGCATGTAATTAACATTAAGTAAATTATCTAAACTTTCTTTTTTATAGAAATCAACATCACAAACTTTAAAATTACCATTACCAATAAATGCATTATCTTCTTTTAAGTCATACATAACGATGCCTTTATTTGATAATTTTTCCGCTAGATTTAAAGCACTCTTCCAAGATGATAATAGTTCTTTTAACGAAACATCTAAAGTTTCTTCTTTTATTTCTTTCATGTTTTGCATATTATTTATATTTTCCATTTCATACATAACAAGAAATCCATCTAACAAATAAATATTATTTACATTTGATATACCATCAAACCTATTTTTCTTAAAATATAAAAGATTTTCAAGTACATCTTTTTCACTAAATATTATGTTTCCATAATTATCTTGTAAGTAAGGTGCTTTGTTATATACCTTGTATGCCTTATCACGAGAGAAATAAACGTCTGAATATCCTCCGCTTTTTTTATCATATTTAGATAAGTTTTTCTTTAATTTCAAATACTCTTCTTTTGTTAATCTAATAACACTTTCACTTGCCATAATATCCCCACCAATAACTAATAACTAAACTTTAAAAATTATAAAAACGATTTATAATTAATTATTAACTTCGTATATTATACATAAATTAAGAGCCATGTCAAATTACATAGCTCTTTTAAACATTTTTTCAAGTTCATAATTACTATAGAATATTGTAGTTGGCCTACCATGCGGGCAAGTATATGGATTATCACATTTTCTTAAATCGTTAATTAGTGCTTCCATCTCTTCCATTGAAATATTCATATTAGCTTTAATTGCCATTTTGCAGCTTAACATAATAGCAGCCTTTTCCCTGAATTTTTCAATTGAAAAATGTTTTTCCTCACTAATTAATACCTCTAATACTTTTTTAATACTTTCAACCTCATATCCCTCTTTTATCCAGGTTGGATGTTCTTTTATGGTAAATGAATTTATTCCTGATTCTTCTATATCAAAATGCATATCTTTTAAGACATCTATGTTTTGTTTTATTATGATAAACTCATTAGATGGGAATTCAAGTGTTAAAGGAATAAGCATTTTAATGCTTCCCTTTAATGGATTACCAAAGGCTTTTAAATATCCCTCATAGTTAATTCTTTCTTTTGCAGCATGCTGATCTATCATATAAATACCCAGTTCGTTATGACAAATTATGTAAGTTCCTTTAGCAAGCCCTACGGGATACATCTCAGGCATAATAACTTTCTTTTTTTCTTCGTTATAATTTTCTATATCATCTTTTACGTTTTCATTATAATCAGTAATATCTTCATTAACTTTCATTACTGGCTCATCAAAAATAGAATAATCAATCGTATTTTCTTCTATTACCTTTTCTCTTTCTAGGTTAAGTTGTTGAAGTACTACTTTAGGTTTTTCTTCTTTTTCTACTTCGTTTTTCTTTTCTATCTTAGGAATTAATAAGGCCTTATCTAAAACGTCTTTAATTCCCTTTCTAACTAATTCCTTTAGGTCTTCAAAGTTGCTAAATTTAATGTCTAATTTAGATGGATGAACGTTAACATCAATTAAAGATGGATCAGTATTAATATTTAAAACAACGATTGGATACCTTGTCTCTGGTTTATATGTATGATACCCATCATTTATTGCACGGTTTAACTCAGTATTTCTAACAACCCTATTATTTACAAGTGTTACCATATGATTTCTAGAAGACCTTGTAACTTCTGGTAAAGAAATAAATCCATCAACGTCATAATCATCATTAAAAACGGAGATTTTTCTCATTTTTCTAGCTACTTCACTACCATATATTTCTTTAATTACCTTAAGCAAATTTCCAGAACCATCAGTATTTAAAAGTACTTTATCATCACTTATTAAAGTAAATTTCTTATCAGGATATGATAGTGCCATTTTATTAACATACTCACAAATATTAGCAAGCTCACTATATATACTATTTAGATATTTTAATCTTGCAGGCGTATTATAAAATAAATTTTTTACGGTTATTTCTGTACCACGTCTTGCATCGCTTGCTTCGTCACTAACTAATTTACCACCTTTTATTTCTATTTTAGTGCCAACATCACCAGTTGATGTTTTAAGTGTAACTTCTGAAACTGATGCAATAGAAGGAAGAGCCTCACCTCTAAAGCCTAAAGAAGAAATTCTAAAAAGACCTATTTCATCTAAAAGTTTACTAGTTGCGTGTCTTTGAAATGCTAAGAGGGCATCATCATGATCCATCCCGCATCCATTATCAATTACCCTAATTAGTTTTGTTCCAGCTTCTTTTACCTCAATTTTTATTTCATCAGAGCCTGCATCCACACTGTTTTCAGTTAACTCCTTAACTACTGATACACATTTTTCAACAACTTCTCCTGCTGCTATTTTGTTAGCTAAAATATCATCCATTACTTTTATTTTACTCAATTTTACTTCACCTTCTATAATTAGATTATATCATATTTCTAGCTAATAACCAAAATGGTTTTATATCATATAATAAGTTATAAGGAAGGAGATTTATAATGAATCAAGGATTTAGTTCAAGACAGAATGCTCAAAATAGTACCGATTATGGTTACTACGTACCATATGGCTACACAAATAATAAAAGTGACGAAAGATTAGCAGGCGGTTTTGTATTTCCATTTCTACTTGGTGGTGTAACAGGTGCTGCTGTTGCTCCTGCTTTCTGGAATAATGGTTATAATAACAGACCTATTTACTATGCACCTTACCCATATATGCCATATAATCCATATCCACCAAGAAGATGGTTTTAAAAAAGAGATTTAAATTAAATCTCTTTTAATTTGCAAATAAACATATAATTTTTGGAACAAACACATATAATCCAACACAAAAAGCAGTAAAAGCAGATATTACAACAGCTGCTGCTGCAACGTCTTTAGCAACCATTGCAAGTGGATTAAAATGGCTTGTATATAAATCAACGGTAAGTTCTATTGCTGAATTAATAAGCTCTGATGTAATAACAAGTGTAACCATCGAATAAACAAGTAACCATTCATATACTTTCAGATTAAAAATAATTCCAAATACAGTAACTAAAATAGTTGCAATAATATGAATGAGTAGGTTTTGTTCTCTATCAAAAAACTTTTTTATCTTTTTCATATAACTTACCTAAACATTGCTATTATCTTTGGCACAAACACAACAAGCCACATACCTGCTGCCATCATGTCTGCTATAAAACAGGCTGCTGATGCCGTGTCTTTTGCAACTTTAGCAAGCGGATGAAACTCTTCTGTTACCATGTCAACAACTGCTTCTATTGACGTATTAAAAAGCTCTGTAACAAGTATTAAAGCCCCCATAACAAGTGTTATAACCCACTGAATTGGTGTTATATGAAATCCAAAACCACAAGCTATTATAATAGTCATTACAATAACGTGAAGAAGTAAGCTCTGTTCATGTAAATATGCATATTTAAGTCCATCAAAAGAATATTTAAAGCTCATAAAAATTCTTTTTAATCCTATTTTCTTAAATCCTTGTTCTTCTACGTATTTTCCTCTTGATATTTCTACCTTAACTTTCTTTTTTGATGCCATAACTATCTAACAACTCCTTTTGTAATCCAAACATTTTTATTTCGTCTTCTTTTGTCATATGATCGTATCCTAATAAATGTAGTAAGCCATGAACACCTAAGAAGCATATTTCTCTTTTAGTGGAATGTCCATAATCTTTAGCTTGACTTATTACCCTGTCGTAAGATATATATACATCTCCTAAAACCCTAAGACCTGGCACATCAATTTGCTTGTTATCTTCTAGTGCAAACGTAATAACATCCGTTTCCCTATCAATGTTTCTATACTCTTTATTTATCTTATGAATACTTTCATTGTCTACAATTATAACATTAAACATAACGTTTTTCAATTGTAACTTTTCCAAAGCATAATTAATGAAATCCTTTAGTAAATCTAGCTCTTCTACTGGTTTTTTATACTCGTTAAAAAATTCTACATAATTCATGATAACAACCTCCAAAAATTAAACTTAAACGATAAATATATTATAATTAAAATTATAACTAAACACAAGATGTCTAAGAAAATTTGATTCTTCATAAAATTTGGAAGTTTTTTTATTAATTTATCACTAAACTTATAAATAAAGTATCCTATAACACCTCCTAAAGTATTTAATATGACATCATCAATGTCTGCGGTTCTTCCTATTTTTGTTTGAGCAAACTCAATTGAACAAGAAACTAAAACCGATATTAATAATATAGGATACATTTTCTTATTTTTAATGTAGTGGCTTACAAAAAGACCAAATGGTACAAATAAAAGTATGTTTCCAAGTACGTTTCTTATAAAAAGTCTAGATGATACGTTATATCTAAATATCTCTCTAAACGGAATAAAATTATTAGTTCCATAATTGTTATCTTGAAACGTTACAATGTAATATAAAAGAAGTATGTAAATAATAAAGCATAACATTAAAAGTTCTTTATAAAAAACAAATTGCTTTTTATTACATAAAAGATATGTTATTCTAATTGATATTAAGATAACTGCAAAAATAAAGATCATCGGCCATACGTTATGAATGGTCTTCATAAAAATACTTGTAAACATTATTTATACCTCTTTAATTTTCATTTGTATTTTCTTTGTTTAATAGTGAAGTATCTGCATCTTTAAAATCAGTAATATTTTCATACACTTTAAAGAAAACACCTATTTCTATTTTACTCTTATTTTGTTTAAAGTTCAAAGTTTTTTTACTTATTATATATTCATCATCCTTAAGGTTTACACTTATTTTATTTTCTGCTAGTTTTGTAGCTTTTTTAATCGCTTCTTTAGTTCCTAATTTTTCTTTTTTAACTTTTGTTTTTCTTTGTTTTTCCATTCTTACACTAAAAGGAAATATTTTTTCTTTTATAAGCACGTTTTTATGTTCTAAATAATTAGTAGCATAGTTTTTTCTAAGAGAAGTTTCCCTTTTCATAAAAGATACTATAATGTTTTGTTTAACGTCATTTAAATATATAACCTCTTCATAATAAAGTGGGTATTCTATCGTTACTAAGTACCATACTTCAGCGTATACACGCCCCACCGCTCGGACCTGTCCTTTTACTGTTTCATCTTTAATAATATCACCTGATACTATTGTCTCTCCTTTTGATACATAATCATTTTTCTTTTTTAAGATTACCCCATTAGATGCTTCTATTTTCATAATTACACCATCTTTTTTAGCTACTATATGACGAGGCTTGTCATCTTCTTTTTCTTTATTTAACTTGCGTTCAGTTACCTTTATAGTAAGTTTACTACCATATCTTTCTATTTCAAGCCACTCTATTTTATCTTTGTTATCACTAACTATTTTATTAATTATTTTCTTTCTTTTTTTAAATGATGGCACAAAATGAAAACAAGAAATATTATTATCTTTTAATTCATCATAAATTAAGTTTCTCAAATTACTATTATTATGAACAACATCTATTTCAAGTATGGTGTTACTTATTAAAAACAAAAATAAGAATCCTATAATAAGTGATATAACAAAAGTATAATTTTCTTTAATATAAGATGTATATTTAACTATTCCATACTTTCGGTTTATATATATTTCATACGTTTTATTTTTAGATAAAAGTTCTAAATAATCATCATAGGATATTTTTATCGTAACATGCTTATGACTAACTTCTTTAAAATCTTCAAACGAAATCTGGTTTAAGACATATCTTTTAATAAATAGTTTAGGATTCTTACCAACAATACTTATATTTACATAACTATTCATTATGATATCCTAACTCTATCATTTTTATGTCACCAGATATTACCATATATTCTACAAACATAGTTTCTATAACAAGGTTTTTACCACGTATAATAAACCTGTCATTTTTACTTGATACCTCTATTAAGTTTGATGTAAAACGTTCTATATTATCATAATAATATATTTTAACCTTTCTATCTATTATTTTTATTTCAAAGTTATTACATTCTACATAATCATCAATTATCTTTTTCAATTTCAAATGCACATCACCTACATAATTGTATGCAAAAAAAAGCTTACTATGAAGTCATAGTAAGTCTTTTCTAAATACCGAGTAAAGAAAAATTAAGAATCGCGTCTTTCACGTCTAGCTGCCTTACGGCTATTTTTGATAGCTTCTTTCTTAGCGTTTCTTCTTTGAACTCCTGGTTTATCAAAAGCTTGTTTCTTTTTTACTTCTGAAGGGAGACCGCTTTTAGCTACTCTTTGCTTGAATTTCTTTAACGCTCCATCAACGTTTCCGTTTTTAACTTGAACAGTTATCATTTTTCTTTCCCCCCTCTCCTTTTTTTCTAATAGTAATTATAACACCTTAAAAAAGTTATTACAATGATTTTTTCACCTTTTGTAACAAAAAAGGACAGTTTTTGCAAAAATTATGCCATATTTACTCTAAATTCATTATTATTCTGATTAGTGTGCCAATTATTCTACCTAATTGCATTAAAAATTCTAAAGAGTAGCTTATGCAAGTTAAAACAAGTGGTAAAAGGCATATAATAAGTAATATTTTAGATACCTTTTTTATTTTAGAGGACATGAGTTTCCTCCAATAAATCTTCTTATACTACTTCCAAAATACCTGCCTACATCTAAAAATGAATTTATGCCTCTAACTAATGCATTAATTAATGATGCACTAAAAGTAGCCCCTGCTTTTATTTTTTTTAATTCACTTATATTTAATTTTTTCAAAATATCATCCCTCCTACCTGCACTTAAATGGTCTTGCAATTCCGTCAAATATTCCTACGACAAAAGTTACGCCTGCTATAATACCAGCGATTGCCCAACCACTTAAAGCGCCTGCCTTTAATTTTTTTAATTCTCTTTGTTTTAGTTTTATCATATATCGTCCTTCCTTTTTTATCTTTTATTTTTATTATCTTGTTAAATAAATACGTATTGTAATTTCTATGACTTATAAAAACTACTATCTTATCTTTATAGTCTTCTTTTATAGCACTAAGCACTTTTTTTTCTAAGCGGGTATCTAGGCTACTTGTCGTTTCATCAAAAATAACCATATCAAAATCATTATTTAATACTTGTGCTATTTTAATTAAGGCTATCTCTCCACCCGATAAATTAGAATTTGCACTATCAACTAAAATGTTGTAATCAATGCCTTTCTTTTTAAATTCTTCTTCTAATACCATCTTAAAATTGTGTCTTAGATTAAGTTTGCGTCCAAGAGTTATATTTTCTAAAATAGTATCGTCAAATAATTTTATATCTTGTTCTACGTATATAATGCTCCTTCTTAAAGTATCAAAGTTATATTTACTGATAGTTTTTCCATTTATAAGTATCGTCCTTTCATCAAAACGTATTTTCTTTGTTAATGCTTTAAATAGTGTTGTTTTACCACTGCCAGTTGGGCCTTTTATTAAAACAAAATCCCCCATGGATAGCCTAAAATGAATATCGTTTAAAGTAATTTTATCTTTATATTTATAATAAAAATTATTAAATTCTACATCTTTAACCATTATCTTATATCCAAAATTTATTTCTTTTATTTTATATAATTCACTTATCCTTACGCTAGATGCCTTATAGTTAGAATGTAAGAAAAAAAGAGTGCATATATTCTGGCTTGAATCATATATAAAAGATAAAACATAAGTTATAAAAAGTGTGTTTTTTACATCTACTTTTTCTAATAAGGATATAAGAAGTGATATAGATATTCCAATTAAAATAAGTAATTTATTAATGAAGTCTTTTTTTACACATTTGCTCTTTATATCTTTAAAGCACGCTAATAAATCATTATATAAATTAGTAATTTTATTAGAAACGTATGATTCCTTTCTTAAATTTTTAATATCATAAATATTTTCTATTGTTTTAGAAATGCGAGCGTTTAAATATTCATTTTTCGTTTGTAAATCGTAATTTTTATATGAGTTCTTTTTCCAAAAACGCATATTATATAATATTAGTATTAAACATAAAATAAAGTTAAAGTAAAATATATGAACGTTTAAAAATAGTAAGAATATAAAGGAGATTAGAATTATAACTACGTTTACAAACAATACTTCTACGATAGATAATAAAGCTTCTTTTACATAAGATAAATCATTTATCTTCGATATTAATTCTCCAACTGGCTTATCATGATAAAACAAGTAAGGGAGATTAAATAGTTTTTTTAAAAATGGTATTGTAAGTGTTTCATCAGTTTTTAATTGGTATTTTAATAAACTTAAATCCTTAACATAAGAAAACATTTCTTTTATAACACCTAACAATATAAAAGATAAAAATAAAATAATTAAGTTGTTTTTAGTACTTATGCTTTCTACTAAATATGACAATAGATAAGAGTAAAATAAACTAAGTAAAGTAAAAAGTAAAATTAATATTGTTATTAAAAAAATGTTTCTTCCATTAATAACATTATTTAGCAAATATGGATTATAATTTTTAAATAAAATTGCCACACCTGTATATGATTTATTAAACTCATCTTTTGGCTTGGTTATAAGTCCATATGAAGGATCCATTATGTAGACATTATTATTACTTACTTTTAAAACTACTACAAAGTGTTGGACATTATTATTAATCGTATGTGCAATTAAAGGGAAAGTGAGGTTTTTATTAACCTTTAAATTTTTATACCCACAAGATGAAATACCAAACTCTTTTGATACTTTAATAATTTCATAAGCACTAATACCATCTTTTTCCTTAATTATTTTTTCTTCTAGTTTTTTATATGTTACGTTTTTACCAAAATATTTTAAAACATATAAAAGACAAGCAACTCCACAATCATTAACTGACTTTTGTACAACCATTTCTTTTTCTATTTTAATCATCTCCCAACAAAAGTAATTATCCAAAACAAATAATTTACGTAATAATCTTTACATAAAAAGATTTATTTTGTATAATTTAATTAGTGAAAGAACCTAACAACAAAGGTTAGTTAGCTTTCCACAATTGAGTTTATGGAAACAGCATACCCCCTTAACTATTTGGGCATATGCTGTTTCTTTTATATTTTAAGTATTAGTAATACTAATAGAAAAATCAAAAGAAGAATAATTATTTTAAGAAATTTATTTTCTTTTTTCATAATTATCACCCCACTTTCTATTTAGAAAAAATAAAAAGCAGAAAGCATAACTACCCAAACTATTAGGTCCTCTCATATCTATAGTTAGACACTTTTTTGAAAAACCCCCTAAAAATCTCCAAAAAAACTAAAAATTTAGAAAAAAATTTAAATTTTTCATAAAAATATGATATTATAAGGCTAAAAAAGGAGTATTTATGACAAAACATAACATTAAAAAATGCGAAATAATATATAATCCGGTCTCTACTGGTTTCAAAGAAAATGACATTAACCTAATTGCAAAAACAATGAAGGAAAATAACATAATACCCAACTTCAAAAAAAGTATGTATGAGGGCCATTTAATAGAACTAGTTAAAGAATCTGATGATAATGATACATTAGTTATTACATTAGGTGGAGATGGTACCGTTGGTGAAGCTTATAAAGCATATAACAAAATAGATCAAAAAGGACTATACGCACACGTTCCAACCGGAACAACTAACGATATGGCAAAAAACTTTGACGTAAGATATAAAGACGCTGATAAAATAGTAAAAGACATACTAAATGGGGACGTAGAGCTTTTTGACTCGTATAAAATGAACAATGAAATAGTCTCTTACACTTCCGTTTTTGGTTATTTGGCACATGTACCTTATGTTACTAATAAAAATATGAAAAAACGCCTAGGACACGCAGGATATGTATTAAGTGCTTTTCCATATATTATAAAAAGTCCAGAACATTATCTTATAGAATACGAAACAGATAATATTATTGGACAAACGAATTGCATATTAGGTGCCATAACTAATTCTAAAGGTTTCGGTGGAATAGATTTATATAAAAATGTTTCTTTAAATGACGAAAAACTAGAATTATTGCTTGTTAGAAATGCTAATCCAAAACTAATTGCTAGTTTAGTAAGTGATTATATATCAAACACAATTGATTTAAATAAATATAAAGATTATTTAATTATGGACTCATCAAGTAACATAAGACTTACCTTTAAAGAAACTTACCCAAAATTTGCATTTGATAACGACGGAGAAAAATCAAATGAAATAATTACCTATGGTAATGATACCGTCATTTATAAACCGGCTAAAAAAATAAAGATATTAAAAAGAAAAGTACAAGATTAAATAACCTTCTTGTACTTTTTATCTATAAAAAAAACTTATGCCGCAAAAGCATAAGTATTTAATAATCAAAGTGGCGTCCTGCAAAGGATTCGAACCTTTGACCCACGGCTTAGAAGGCCGTTGCTCTATCCAGCTGAGCTAGCAGGACAATGACTTGTTCGTTTAAGAACAAATCAATTATAACTCAAAAATAATAATTATTCAATATTTTTTAACACACTTTTTGTAATTTCCTTACCATTTACTGTAAATATAACTTCTTTTACGTCGTAATTATCCCTAACTGATAGTGAAATTGAGTATATGACCTCTTCTAAAATACTTTTTGAATTAGCATCATCGAATAAATACTCATTAAAATCTACCGTTAATACATCATCTTTTATGTCATATCCAGTGAGCTTAGTATTATAATTTAAAAAACTCATTAAATTAGTTTCATAAGTATTAGAAGAAGTAAGTTCATCTACTATTATTTTTATCTTATCTCTATTATCGTTAGAAACCTTAGATACCGGAACATAATAATAACCACTACTACTTTTATTTACATAATAAATAATAGTTATACTAGCATTTTTATAATCAAAAGCATCATAATTGGTATTTACTCCATCTTTTCTTTCTAGTGGCTGTTTTATTACATTTTTACCATCTGGATATTTATCTTGCATAGTACCATCTATTTTAAGATAAACATACTTAATATTATTAATGCTGGTCAAATTATACGTAAGTGCTTCTAAAGCCTTTTTAAAGCTTTTGTTATCAAGTTCTAATATATCATTTGATAAATCAATTGTTAATGTATCATCTTTTATTAATACATCATTAATCTTTGTGTCACTTGGCAAAATTGCTTTAAACCCATTAGGCACCAAGCTCTCATACTTTCCTCCATTTATTAATAATTCCGTAAGTTTAATAGCCATATCTTTATCACTTGTGCTATTAAGCTTTACTTTACATCTTGCTACAAAGCCATCCTTATCAATTAAATAAGCTTCTCTAGCAGAATATGAAACGCTTGTTTTCGCAAGTTTTTCATCTTCAAGCTTATACTCCTTGGATGCTGGAAACAAAAGAAGTAATAACAGAAGCACAAGCATTCCTGTTGTTCTAAAAATCTTATTATAGGCAAACTTTCTTAGCATAATAATCCTCCTATTAATAGTATGAAAAAATCGCATGATATATGCGATTTTATAACGTAATTTCGTTTAGTTTTATAAGTTCGATTACCGCGCAAGCTCTTCCCTTAACCCCTAATTTCTGCATTACGTTTGAAATGTGATTTCTAACTGTTTTTTCACTTATTCCAAGTTTTTTAGCTATTTCCTTAGTTGTCTTATTAGTTATTAATAAATCAAATATTTCTTTTTCTCTTTTAGTAAGTACTCTTTTTACCATGATTTCCCCACTTTCTTATGATAAGAGGTTTTAATATTTTTTCTATATTATTTTATGATAAAAAGAAAAAAAGGTACTTACTTTTGGAATTTAACCGAAACATATACCTTTGTTTTAAACTCTTTACTAATTAATCTCATTACGTTGTTAGCAAGAGAATAATCATGATCTTTCTTTTTAATTGTTACACTTACGTTACTACCATCTATTTTTATAAATGAATCTAATTTAAGTTCTTTTTTTACCTTATTTTCTAAATCATCTTCCTTTGCCTTTACCTCATCTATTTCTTTAAGCCCATTATAAGCGTTATTTTTCTCTTCTGTAGATGTATCTTTATTAGTAAGTACTTCATTATATTCTGCTGCAAGAGCTTGCCTTTCTTCATCTAATTCAACTTGAAGTGCGGTTAAACTATCAGTGCTACTTACTTTAGCCTTTACCTTTGTTTTACTTGTTTTCTTTTCAGTTACTGCATTTTTATCACTAGTCTTTGCCGTTGTAAGTAGTTCACTTGGCATTGTAATATAATAGACACTTAATACTAATATTAAACTAAATAAAGTTAAAAACCATAATTTTTGTTTGTTAATCATATTATCCTCCAAATCTTTTCTACTTAACTATATGCCCAAAATATCTTTTAATTACAAAAAAAGAACCAAAACGGTTCTATTATTTTTGTTCAAACGTTAACGTTACAGCAGGCTTAGTAGGATCAAAAATGGTAATTTTTTCATCTACGACGAAACTTGCAGTATCTCTAAATGCTATTACGAGTTTTAAATATCTAGTTTCATGTGCTTCTAACCACAAACCACTTTCCCCTCTGTTATCTTTTCTATATGCTTGTACCCTAGTACTTCCATCATAAAGATTAATATCAAACGCACCATAAACAGTAAAAACATCTTGTGACGAGAGTCCACCATCTTTATTAAAATCATACTTATTAATGCACTCGGTGGTGATATTTCCAAGGCAATCATATATTTTTGAATGTATGACGACTTAGAAATCAAATTATTTACGTTGATATTAGTTAGCTTTGCCTCTATGCTTCCGTTATTTACCAAGTCAAATTCATATACAATTTTATCTCCAGGTTTATTTAAACTAACATCTATTCCGGAAATTGCAGTTCCAGTTAATTGCGGAGTACCACTAACCTCAGCTGTTCCAGTTTTTTCAGATAAAGTTAAATTTTCAAAATGTATGTCCCATGAGGCCGTATTAACTGCTGCACTACCATTAATTGTAAGTGTTTGTGAAAGAGCTGCAAAGGCTACTGTTAAGCATAAAATCATGACCACTAATACTATTAAGCTTATTATTTTCACTTTTCTTGTTTTTTCCATTATTACCCATCTCCTACTTCTATTATTAACTTTTATTATTTTATCATACTAAAATAATTTATTTATAACCTCCTATGTAAGGTTACTTTACTTGTTGATAATAACATATACCCCACCTGGGGTATATGTTTTTAATTTGATGTAGAAATAAAAATGTCAAGCATAAAAAAAGCAATCCCCAAACCTCAGGATTGCTTGTACTACTTCCAGCTAGATACTGCATAAGCTGGTTACTGCTTATACTTCTATCAGCCAATACTTCCCAGCTGACAATTAAATAATAACATATCTTAGTATTTATTACAAGACATTTTTAGACATTTAATTCACTATTTTTAAAATCTTTATTATCAATTAGAAGTTCGTGAATCTCTTCTTCTGGATTATTTAAATATACTTCCTCAATTCTTTCTACCATACATTTTTGTGCTTCTAATATGGCATTAACCTTTCTTGTTGCTTTATCTATTTCATCATTTACAACTACGTAATTATACTTGTTAAGTTCGTTTATTTCTTTGTATGCCTTTTTAAATCTTTCTATTATTTTGTCGTTGTTTTCAGTATTTCTTTTCTTTAATCTTATAATTAAATCCTTCATTGTAGGAGGCATAATAAATATAAATATAGCCTCCGGAATTTTATGTTTTATTTCAAGTGCACCTTGAACTTCTATTACTAATATAACGTCTATTCCTTTAGACAAATATTCATTTACCTTATCTTTTGGAGTTCCGTAATAATTACCATTATATTTAGCATATTCAATAAATTTATCTTCCTTAATTTTCTTTTCAAATTCTTCTTCTGTCAAAAAGAAATAATTAATACCGTCTTCCTCGCCCTTTCTTGGTTTTCTAGTCGTACAAGAAACAGATACCCAAAAATCTTCTTTATACTCTTTTAATCTTTCACATATAGTATCCTTACCAGAACCCGATGGACCAGATATAACTATTAAACTTCCCTTTTCATTTCGTTTTAATATATTAGACATATAATCACCTTCTTAACAATTATGTTTTAAAATTATAAATATTAATTTAATGTTTGTCAATCATTTTTATCAATAAATAAACCGTCAAACATATACAAAAAAAGACCTAATCGGTCTATTTACAAGTTCCTTCTCCAGCTTTAGCGCCCTTAACATAAGTTTCACCAACAAGTTCACAAGAAGTCTTGGTGATTGAATCTTTTAAGTATCCACCAAATACCTTTATTAAACTAACCGCAATAACAGTTACTAACGCTATAATTAAAACATATTCTACTAATGCTTGACCTTTTTTATTCATTTTTTTCATCTTCAACACCTCATATTTTAACTAACATTAGTTTAACATTTTATACCATCATTTGTCAATGATATTTATAAAGCGATTTACATAAATAGATTTTAATGTTATCATTTTTATGGTGATAATTATGTTAAAGTTTGATAACCTAAAAATTAAAACAGCCAAAAGTTTTAAAGATAGATTAATTGGTCTTATGTTTAAGAAAAACATAAATTATGGTCTTTTATTTAAACATTGCAGAAGTATTCATACGTTTTTTATGCTAGATAAAATTGACGTTGTTGCGGCCGATAATCATAATAATGTTATAAAAACATATAAAAACGTTAAACCTTGGAAAGTGATAATTGCTCCTCGTGGCACTAAAATGATATATGAATTACCAAAAGGCACCATAAATTAGTGCCTTTTTTATTTTGCTCTTGCTTTTACGTAATATCTTTCCTTACCGCCTTTAGTGCACGTTACAAGCGTAACTATTTTCTCATTTTTATTATCTGGTTGTGCCAAATAACTAGCTGAATTTTTATCTACAACGCCATATTCATAAACGTAATAGTTTACTTTTCTTCCTGATAAGTCTGTTACCGTTACAACATCATTTTTAACTAGTCTATTGATTTTTATAAAGTAGTTACCTCTCATAAAGTTATGTCCACCAATAGAAACATTTCCATTTTCATTAAGGTTTGGGCCAGCCATTTTAACAAGTGCCGTATTATAAGCTCCTGCCGTATTTTCTTTTAGTATTGGCTGATATATATTTATCTTCTTAATTGTAAGTTTTCCTAAGACGGTATATTTAAAGCCACCATAACTTACCTTAGCCTCAGGCATAACTTCCCCATCATTTTCTTTTATCATCTTATCAATTTTATCTATTATGCCACCTGCTAATTCCTGTCTTTTTCTTTCTCTAAAGTTTGAGTATATAAACATAAATACTGCTACATAAAGCGCAACTACAATAAGTATTATAAGAAAGTTTAATATTTTTTCTTTAATTTTCATACTACACCTCTATAAAAGGCTTTAATAAGTCATATCCAAAAAAGTAAGTTAAAAGTCCAAGAACTACTAATATAACTAAAGATATGTATATATAAGTCATAAATTTATCTTTTTTCTTAACATCTTTATTTGTAGATTCAGATACATCAATCATTTCCATATCATTCACTTTTAATCACCTTTACTTTCTTCCTTAGTATATATTAACTTTCCCTTATAATTATAATACTCATTTTTTATGATAATATAATTTTCATGCGCTTCATAATTAGTATTAAATGATGTTAACCCTATTTCATACTTATCTTCTGTAGTAATTAATGCATCCTTTTCTTCAGTAGATAATTTTAGTATAGGATAATTTTCATCAAACACAATATCATTATATATAGTATTATTAAACCTTTTACCTTTGTTATTATATAACCTATATCCGCTTTCTTTTCTAACTGCATAAAACACGTTATTTCTGTTAGCTAGAGATTTTAATTTTACATTTGATTGTGCCATCTTTATTTCACTATTTTCAAAATTAATTATGGTTTTACCATCTTTATTTATTACACCATAACCATTTTCTGTTTTAGCAATCGCATCCCCATAAGAATCAAACTCTCCTACCTCTACATAGTGAGTATCATTTAAAAGATCTCCATTTTCATTTAAATATCCGTATGTTCCGTCTTTATACTTAATTATTGCAAAGCCATTTTTATAAGGTTTATATACTTCAAAATCATTCGTTATAGTTTTATAAACTTCACCATTTCTTACCAAATTTATTGTACTTGTTCTTTTTCTTGTGTCGTAATCCGTATAAATAAATACATTATCCCCATAAAACGAGTTATTATCAGATAAGTCTTTTTTTATTTCATTTTGCGTTTTTGTACTAATATACTCATACTTAAATGAGTTATTAATTGCTTTTAATATGCCAGTTTTTATAGATGGAATAGATACGCTGTTATAGGTTTCTGATTCAAGTATTATCTTATTGTCTTCTACGTACATATATCTTTTAGAACCACTTGCTATAACTTCATAAAACACGTTATTTTCTTCTGGAACAATTTCGTTTAGTGTAGGAGAAGATATTACTTTTCCATCTTTTAAATTAACAATTAATGATGTTTTATTAACTTTTACAACTCCATATCTTTGATAATTATCACTGGTAACACTAGATGGTGTAACATCTATTCCTTTATCATCTCTGTCGGTTAATTTGTATGTATATATCTTTTTACCATCTTCATTTATTAACCCCACGTCATTATCTAATACATATGAATAAACACCGTTCTTATAAGAAATAATATCATACTTAAAAGGTGTTTTCTCTTTTAAATTAGAATTTAATATACCATATTTAAGGCCATCTTTCGTTACCTTAGATGCTATTATATCAGAATTTGCACGGTAAAGAGAAAAATACTCACCTGCTTTTATAACTTCCTTGCCTCCTTTATTAATTATTAAAGGGAGGTCTGATCCGTTTTTAACAATAGCATAACCTTTTATAAAGTCTTCACCATATAAATACTTAGGATTAACAATTTTATCTCCAGTATAATCAATGTATCCATATTTAGCGTTTTGTTCTATTTTAATAGGTTCGTTATCGCTTGCATAAACAACTAAATCATTTAGGGCATCACCAGTCTTATTTATGAAAAACTCAAACCCTAAAAGCATTACTATTATTACGTATAGCATTCCTTTTTTAACATATTTTCTTGTCCTTGCACTCTTTATATTAAAATCTTTAATAGATGGTTTATATTCTTCTAATTTTTCTTTATCTGCATCTAACTCTATTTTCGTTTTTTCTTTGTCTTCTGTTACTTTTTCAATTAATTCATTTACTTCATTTTCTTCATTTTCTTTATTATCATTAGTTGAAACATCTAAAAAATCAAGCATTTCATCTATTTCATTAGACACTTTTTTATCCATTTCAAAATCAAGCATTTCAACAGTATCATCTAAAGAAGGCTTATTATCTTCAAAATCAAGAGTTTCTATTTCTTCATCATTTTTCTTCATAACAATCCTCCTTTACCTATACCATAATTTTATAATAAATATGTATAAAGTGCAAGATTATTATTAACATAATGTAAAGAAAAAAGAGTAAAATAATTACTCTTTAAATTCAAATATTAGATCTTCTATTTGTACCTTATCTCCGTACTTAGCTCCCATTTCTAGAAGTTTATCATCTATTCCCATTTTTCTTAGTTTTCTTGCAAAACGAATGGCTCCTTCATCAGTAAACTTAGTCATATGAAATAGTTTTTCTATTTCTTTTCCCTTTACAACGTAAATATCATTATCTCTTGTAATTGTAAATGGTTGCTCCTTCTTAAACTTGTATAATACGTGAGATTCAAACGCCTCATCGGAAAATAATGGTTCTTCTTTTATATTATCTAGTTCATCTGCTATTTTAACAAGTACCTTATCAAGTCCTTTATTTGTTATTGCACTAACCTCATATACCGGCACATTATACTTTTCTTTAAATCTTTCTAAATTTTCTTTTGCACCTTCAAGATCCATCTTGTTTGCTATTATAACTTGAGGCTTTAAAATAAGTTTTTCATCAAAGTCCTTAAGCTCTTTATTAATTGTTTCATAATCTTCTAAAGGATCTCTTCCTTCAAGGCCAGACATGTCTATAATGTGTGCTATAACACGTGTTCTTTGTATGTGTTTTAAAAACTTATCTCCAAGGCCTTCACCTAAAGAAGCACCCTTAATTAATCCAGGTAAATCAGCCGCAACAAAAGTTCTTCCATCAATCGTTTTAACAACGCCTAAGTTAGGATTTAAGGTAGTAAAATGATATGCTGCAATCTTAGGCTTTGATGCGGAAATTTTGGATAAAATAGTAGATTTACCAACCGATGGCATTCCAACAAAACCAACGTCCGCAAGTAATCTAAGTTCTACCTTTAAAGTTTTTTCTTCTCCAGGCTCACCATGTTCTGAAAAGTTAGGAGCAGGATTTGTTGCAGTTGCAAAAGCTGTGTTACCACGTCCGCCTCTTCCGCCTTTAGCTACTATTACGCTATCACCCTTCTTGGTTAAATCAGCTATTATAAGACCAGTATCCATATCTTTAACAGTGGTTCCTAAAGGTACTTTTATTATGACGTCTGATGCACCCTTACCGTTTTTATTTTTACCTTCTCCGTTTGCTCCTTTAGGCGCCTTAATTAATTTTTGATATCTTAAATCAAGAAGCGTTCTAAGCCCTAAATCAGTTTCAAAGATAATGTTTGCTCCACGTCCTCCATTACCTCCAAAAGGTCCACCATCAGGAATATATTTTTCCCTTCTAAAAGCAGTGCATCCATCACCACCATTACCAGCTTTAACCTTTATTATAACCTCATCTACAAACATATTAATCACCTCATCTCTATTTAGTATAACATATTTTATTTCACTTAATCAAAGTTTCAATTTTTTCTTCTATCTCTTTTGCTATACAGCTGTTATCATAAAATGCATCCTTTATATTTAAAAGTAACTTAATAGTAAAATACTCACTTAAACTTCCTTTTCTTTTTTCAAGTCTACCCAAAGGAACTTTTATAGTGCCTTTAAATTCATCTATTGAATCCATACTACAAAGGTAAGCAAATCTTTTAGTTTTATAAACAAAAATTAATTTTTCATCAGTATCTAATTTTACTATATCGCCAATTTCAAACTCATCTTCATCTTTATATATTGGTTTTTGATAAGATAAATCTTTGCAGTCATACTTTGGAATTATCTTTACTATTTTAGTTTTTTCTCCATAACTATTATCCGGCTCTTTATATAGCTCATCATCGTAAGTTAAAATTAAACCCATAATGCCATTCCTTTCTTATATTTATATATAATTAATCCCTTTCTTTAAGCCAGACTATTATATAATTTTAATTTAAAAAAGTCCATTATTTTTGGACTTTTTATCCTTTAAATGATGCATCAACGTAATATATAGCGCGATGTTCCTTGTAATATTGCTTTTCAAAATCAGTCATAACGTTATCTATTTTTCTTTCATCATTATGCAAATCTAAGCTTACCTTATCAAACACGTACCAGTAATCACTTAGACTCTCAAGTGCTGATTGAAATAAAACTTTATTATCAGTCTTTAAAATAATGTGTTTATTTTTCTTAAATATTCTGTCATATAGCTTTAGATATGATATATTAGTAAATCTTTTATTAGCATCCTGCTTCTTTGGCCATGGTTCTGAAAAAGTTAAGTAAATTGTATCTATTTCCTTACCAAAGAAATTAATAATATCCTTAGCATCTGCACAAATAATTCTAAGGTTAGGAATTACCCTTCCTCCGATTTTATTAATTGCAGTTGCAGTCTGAGACTTGTCTATTTCAAGACCTATATAATTAACATTAGGATTTAAAATAGCCATATTAGTAATAAAACTACCACGACCCATACCCAATTCTAAACATATAGGATTATTATTGTTAAATACAGTTTTCCATTTATTTTTATAATTACTTGGATTCTTAATTAAATACTTGCTATTTTTTAATATTTCATCTGCATCTTTTACTATGTTATAACGCATAAAAATTCACCTCGCAATAATTTTATCATATAAAATTAAAAAATACCATCATAAAGATGATATTACTTTGTTTCATATACACTAACTTGTTTTTTATCTCTACCTTTACGTTCATATCTAACGTATCCAGTAATCTTTGCAAATAATGTATGATCTTTACCCATACCAACGTTTACGCCTGGATAAATCTTAGTTCCTCTTTGACGATAGATAATTGAACCAGCACTAATTAATTCACCATCAGCTGCTTTAGCACCTAATCTTCTACCTTCACTATCACGGCCGTTATGGGTTGAACCTTGCGCTTTAACGTGTGCAAATAATTGAATTTGTAACTTTAGCATTGTAGGGCCTCCATTCTATATAAATTTTATATTGTTTTTATAACTTTTTTGTAATTCTTCTAACATATTAATCATGTTTAGAAATACCTCGTTAATGACTTTATCATGCACTAGAACTTTTGCATCTATTAAGCCTTCTTTTTGTGTTACAACAACTGATTTTTCATTTAATCTTAAAGCAAGATTAATACTTGATATAACAAGGCTTGATACTGATGCACAAACGATATCCTTACCACTTACATCATAACCTGCGTGACCTGATACCTTAAATTTAGATACATAATTATCGTCATAATTTACATTTATTTTAATCATCTTTCCTCACCAACTAATTAAGCATTAATTTTTGTGATTGTAAGCTTAGTATATGGTTGACGATGACCTTGTTTCTTATGAGAACTTTTCTTTGGTAAATACTTAAAGATAACAACCTTTTTTTGTTTACCATGTTTTTCAACTTTAGCTTCTACGCTAGCACCATTAACATAAGGTGTACCAACTTTTGAACCAGCCATAACTACTTTATCAAAAGTGTATTTTTTTCCAGCTTCGCAATCTAATTTTTCAACGTAGATTACAGAACCTTCTTCAACTAGGTATTGTTTACCACCAGTTTCGATAACTGCTTTCATATTTTTGCCTCCTTACTTTAAAACTTAGACTCACCATTAAGGTACATATTTCATGTTTATAACCTTTTCTGTGTGGTTGAAGAACAAGAAGTTCATTCAAACGTTACAATTTTACCATATAAACATATATTAGTCAAATCTTTCTTTTAAAATTTTCATTTCAGGAATAAAGTGTCCATCCTTTATAAAATAATGCTTTCTTCTTCTTTTAAACTTAGATAAATTTAAACCATTAACATAAGTGATTTTAAAATTTACTGGTTTATATAAATACCTTTCAAATAAAAGCTTATTAAATAAATAAGGAATATCTTTAATTAAACTTATAACTTTTCCCATTATAAAAAATCCTATTATGATATAACTGGAATTAATTTTAACATCAAGACTAATCAGCACTAGAAAAATTAAAAAAATAAGTAAAACAGATATAAAACACGTTATCTTTAAAGACTTTTTATACGGAATAAACATGTTTAATATAACAAGTAAAATTTTAGAACCATCAAGCGGATATACCGGAATTACGTTAAATAAGAAAATGGATAAGTTATATCGGTTTATTAATGAGGCTTCCTTAATGGAAAACAGACCATTTCTACTTAAAATGTAAGTAACTAAAAAAATTAATCCCTGCATTAAAAAGCCACCTAAAGAAATTATTATCTCTTCTATAAATGGTTTATCAATAACATCATCATAAGTTATAAAACCTCCAAAAACGCCTATTTCTACACTTTTTATATTCCATTTAAAAAGGTATGATAAAATTATATGTCCTAATTCGTGAATAATTATTATCATAAATAATGTAATAACATCTTTAAACAAACCAGATATTAGTGAAATAAAAATAATTAACAGAAAAAAAGGAGATAGTTTTATCTTTTTATAAATACTTTTCATAAGATAAGTACTTACCATCCTTTTCAAAATTTATATATAATTTATCCGATGTACTACCTAATATTTCACCTTTTTCCACGTAATCATATAGCTTAACTTCTACCTCGCTTAAGTTTTTATAAGTTATGTTAACGCCAGACTTATCCTGAATTTTTACTATGTTTTTATACTTATTATCTTTCTTAACTTCTATTACTATCCCACTTTTAATAGACTGCAAAGTATAATTACTAGGCACAACAAGTAAGTAGTCATCTCCTTCTTTTTTTATAGAAGAATATGTAATTTTTTCATTAGATACCTTTTTAGTATCATCTTTAATAGTATCTTTAAAAGGAAGTGCATCTCCTAAATACTTGCTATATAAATTATAAATTTTAGCGAAAGAAAGAGAGTTATTATATACTTTTTCTTTAAATATCTTTTTATTTTTATCATTTTGTCTTATAAATATCATGCTTGATAGAAAAAGTAATACAACTATTAAGCTTTTAATTAAGATGGTAAATAAAAACTTTGATAACGTGCTTTTATTATCATCATCTTTTTTTTCTTTCTTTAATTTTTTATTATACATATCAAAAGAATTATCCATACCAATCACCTAATTTATAGGTATGCGCATTTTATTTTTTCTATTACTAATTAGACAATTTATGCCAATAAATAATAAGTATGTAATAACAAAATATGATATATTTATGGGAATACTAAAAGATATTTTATGAACTATATTATTTATCGTAACATTATTTTGTATAACAGGAATAATAAAATTTACAAAAACATTTATTAGGCAAATTACAGTATATGATAAAAAACATAACATAAAGTTTTTGGAAGCTTTAAGTATAAATCTTACTAAAAAACCATAAAAACAAAATAATAAAGCATTTAAAATAACTTGGTTAGTATACATAAGGTCATATATTATTCCCGCTACTATAAGGGTTTTATAAAAATAGTCTCTATTTATTTTTAAAGAAGCAAAAACAACTATAAAACAAGGTATAAAAAAAGGAATAAAATTAATTATCAAGTTAGATACTAGTGATTCTAATATAACAGATATAATAAAAAATATTATCATGAAAAACATCATTTTAAATCACCTCTTATTACTCCTACAAACAAAATATCATCAAAGTTTACTCCCGATTTAACCCAAATTGTTTTAGATATCCCATAATTACTTAACTCTTCTTTTACGACACGTCCAACATATATACCTTTATATAAATTGTTATCATATCCTGATAAAGTTACGGTATCCCCATTACTTACACTATCTTTATTAGTTATTCCAGTTACTTTAAATAAGCCTTTTTTAGCATCATAACTACTTAACATTCCAAATAATTCATTTCCGTTTGAATTAATAAATACAGGAAGCATATTATCTTTGTTAATGCTAGTTATTAAAGTTATTTCACTTACGTATTTACCTGTCTTCGAAATAAAGCCAACTAATCCCTCTTCATTAATTACCGGAAGGTCATTTTTAATACCAGACTTATATCCATTATTAATTGTTAATCTAGCACTTTCTAATGCAACGTGACTTGTAACTTCTGAAAATATATAATTTTCTTTCTTTTCTTTTAATCCTACTATTTTTCTTAAATCATCATTTTCTTTTTCCAAATATTTTACTTTAGAATTAGTTATGTTACTACTATAATTATTAAGACTATAAGAGTTATTAATAAAAAATTCATTTATTTTTGATATTACTGTTTTAAAGGCACTTTCTATATATAAATACCTTCTGTCAGAAAGGGCACATGCAAGTGAAAAATAAATAACAAAAATGGATATAACAATTATAAATATTACCTTTCTTTTTACGTTTTTTAAGTTTACGTTCATCTTCTACTCCTTTCCTATTAAATCATTTTCATAAAAACTATAGTAATTATTGTCTCCTATTATAATGTGATCTATAACTGGAATTCCTTGCATTTTACCTATTTTAACTAAGTTTTCTGTTATTATGATATCTTCATTAGATGGAATAACATTCCCTGATGGATGGTTATGAATGCATATTATATATGCTGCAGAAGATAAATAAGCACCTTTAAATATCTCTCTTGGATGAACTAAACTTTTGTTTAATGTACCTTTAAATAACAGCTTTTTATCAATTAACTTCTTCTGCTGATTTAAATATAGGCAATAAAAATATTCTTGATTAGAATCCATTAAAAGTGATCTAAAGTGTCTATAAATTTTTTCCGCACTATTGCACTTTAAATTATTATCAAGAGGTTTTTCATCATAAACTCTTCTTCCAAGTTCTAAGGCCGCTAAAAACTCAATTGCTTTAACAGCTCCTATTCCGTTTATGTTAATTAACTTACTTAGAGTAAGTTTTTTTAAGTCTGATACATCATTTACTAGTTTTAACACTTCGCCTGCTAAATACTTTGATGAATAATCTTTTGTTCCAGTTTTTAAAATAATTGCAATAAGTTCACTGGTAGATAAGTTTTTAGCACCATATTTAACTAATCTTTCTCTTGGTCTTTCTTCTTCTGGAACATCTTTTATTAAAGTTTTATTAATCATTTTGAACCACACTTTCATAACAAGATAAAATTTGTCTTTCTATTATAAGAAGTGATGCCTCATCATCCGTTGCACTAAGTAGTTTTTCATATTCATTTAAATTTTGAATAAATTCATCATTATCTATTTTTACTTTTGCAATTGTGGTTTTAATTTTTTTAGCATCATATATTTTCTTTAGTTTATTTAAGTTTTCTTTAGTTTTTGAAATAGAAATATAAGCGGTAGTTTTATTTTCATCGGTTATGTAAACATACCTATCTATATTAGTTATCTTGTTTGTCATATCATCTACTGTTTTATAAGAACCATACTTAAGCATATAAACATAATTGTTGTAACTAATTACGTTTTTAGTATCAATTTTTTCATACCTATCAAACGTTATCTTACCAAGTAATGCACCTGATAAAAGTGCAAATAAAACCCATATAATAGTTTTTTTCATAATTTCATCACCCACATACATAATAAGATAAATTAATTAAATATTCTGTCGAAAAAAAGAACCAAATTGGTTCTTTTAATATTTTTTATTATAATTCTGATTTTGATATTGTAATTACTGGGCGAAGGCCAGCCATATTTTCCTCTAATCCACCATAGCCAAATGCTGGATCAACCATATCATGTCCAACCATTTCAGCAGAATATGATGCATCAACCGAACCAATCCAGTAATTTACTGCATGTACCCATGATGGTGCAGACTTACAAGACCCATTATCTTTATTACATCCTAAGTTTATAACTTGATCGTAAGTTAACAAACTTGTTGTTACACTAGTTTTTTTCAAAGTATTCTTAATGTAGCTCTCGTAATTACTAAGTGGTTTATACAATATAGAATTTTCATCAAACACATAAGCCGGATACGAATTACCATATTTACTTAATAAATTATGATTAGAAGTATCATCTACCCAGTATCCTTTACCATTGTTATCTTTTGAAAATCCTAAAACTCCAGTAAAAGTATTTGTTGAAGGTGTACCATTATTTGATTCATAATTTGCCGCAGTACTATTTTGCAAGCCATATCCTTCTTCTGATGATGGAATTACCATTGTAGATTCAGCACTACCAAAATCATCACTCCACTTTACCACATTACCAACAAGCAAATTATACTTAGCAAGTGCTGTTACCGTAGTTCCATTATCTTTTATTACATAAAAGTCTTCTGATTTATTAGTCGATGTATTACATAATGCTATTACGTCTCCCACACTATATGTGTCTTTTTTATCAAAGGATGTGCAGGCTTGCTTAGAAGAACCTGAAGTAGTAGCCTTTTCATCAGTCTGTACAAAATTTAGTTTGTATGATAATGATATTGTACTTGTTGAGGCAGGTAAATCTTCTTTAGTTAAATCTTTTATAAACTCTATTGTTATTGTAAGGCTTCTTGTTTCTCCAGCTGATAGGATGTCACCTTCTGAAACTTCTATTCCATCTTTATCAGTTACTTTAAATGTTAAGCATTTTTGCTGCCCACTTGTTAATTTTGTTTTTTCTATCTTATCTATTTTGGCATTTATTGTTCCTTTGTTTACTAAGTCTACTGTATACGTAACTTTATCTCCTGGTGTTGATAAACTAACGTTTATACCATTTATTTCTACTGATTTAGACTCTTCTATCTTTGCTGTTCCTGTAGTTGTTGCACTACCTATTTTTGTTGGACTAGATAAGTTTTCAAACTTAATACCCCATTTTGCTGCATCTAAGTATGCAGTACCATTTATATTTAGCGTAGTTGATAGAGCTGCAAACGCTATTGTAAGCCCTGCAATTACTATTAACAATATTACTACAACTAGTGCCTTTGTTCTTCTTTCTTTTTCCATATTTACTTTCTCCTTACATAAGGTTGTTTTTTATAGACATTTTACCCTACCTTATCTACGTTAATAGTAACATTTCAACATTTGAACGTCAAGTTTATGCTTTCAAAAATTCACGAGACATTTACACATCATACTTTTTTAAAAAAAAGACAATTAAATTAAATTGTCTCTTTCAAATACCTTTACATTATCTTTTACATAAACATTAACTTTAGCATCATTTGTTATCTTGCAAAATAATAAACCATTTATAACTATGTCCTTGTTTCTTTTTAAGTCAAAACTTGTTAATTTTAAATCTCTTAATATATCGTTTGTATTTAAATTTATTCTATCAACTTTTATATTATTCGATAAGTAAATAGTAAAACTATTTTTTTCATCTGATAAATAATCTATCCTTGCATAGTCCCCTATTAACAAAGACTGATTAGGTTTCATTTGATATGTCCTTGGTTTTATCTCCACCTTAGGAAGAATTTTTTTAACTTCTTTTAAACTTAAATTAGTCAAATAATTATTAGGACTTACTAATCCCGGAGTATCAACTAAAGTTAAACCATCATTTAACTTAACTTCTATTAAATCTATTGTGGTAGCAGGAAGACTACTTGTCGTTATAAAAGAATCATTTTTTCCATATGATTTAATTAAAGCATTTATAAGCGTTGATTTACCTGCATTTGTATTACCAACCAAATAAACGTTATTGCTTACTTTACGCTTGTTAATTAAATTGTATAAAAGATCAATATTATAATTTTTATTGCTACTTACAAATACTATATCTACAATATTTAAATTATAATTCTTTTTAATGTAATTAATTAGTTTATATTCCTTAACAGACTTAGGAAGTAAATCCTTTTTTGTTATAACTAAAATTACTTTTCCGCTTAACTTATTAATGTAATTTAAACTTTCATCGAGCGTGAATATATCACATAGAAAAAGTATTAGATCACGTCTTTTTGATATTTCATCAAATATTTTTTCGTAATCTTTTATATCTTTATTTATAACTTCATAATCCCCATAGTTCTTAATTCTAAAGCATCTTTTACATATTACCGCTTTATCAAAGTTTTCCTTTTCGATAAAGCCTGCTTTTTTAGGATCTTTAATTTGAAATAACGCACCACATCCTAAACACTTCTTAGTCATAATACTTACCTCTGATTAAGAGATTTTTAGCTTCAAACTTTTTAAAAATAGCTTTTTCAATTTGTCTATTAAGCCATGTTTCTGTTTCATCTATTTCGCTTACAGGATTAACAAGTATTGTTGTAATACCCATTTTATTACCACCATTTATATCTGTTAATAATTGATCCCCAATGGATGCTACCTCACTTTTTTTTAGTTTATATTTATTTAATATATATCTATATTTAAATGAGAATGGTTTAAGTGAAATACAAGCTATATCAACATCATAAAATGATCCAAACTTACTTACCCTCTTAGGAAAATTATTTGAGAATAAAATTATCTTAAAGTCCTTCTTAAGAGAATCAAAAAGCTTTTTAGTCTTATTTTCCAAAACCACTTCTTTAGCAGGAGAAATAGTATTATCAAGATCAAATAATAAGCATTTTATGCCTTGTTTTTTTAACTTTTTATAATTAATTTTAAATATGTTTTCTTGATACATATCAGGTAAAAATCTTTTTAGCATTAATTTTCCTCCTTTGTTATTTTTTCTTTGATACTTATTTTATTATACGTATCTACTCTGCGCCTTCTATCATTACTATTCATATATTCGTCATACGTCATCAAATATTTATGTTTTGTGTCATACTCTTTATTTTCCATATATACTTCATTAAGTTTTATGTTTTTCTTTATAAATTTAACTGCAACTACAAATAACGCTACCATTATTAATATAAGTGGAAATGCTTCAAATAAAATTACTTGTACTGAACTATCATAATTAATATTTAAACTTCCTAATAAGTTCATTAAACTATTAAACGTACCATGAAGTGCACCAGAAAGTAATAATGCTAATAAAATATTAATGTATTTTCTTTCCTTATTTTTAGAAAAGCTTGATAAGCTTAAGAAATATCCTATTATAATTCCACATATTACGTGCAATGGAATAGTTGTAATATCTCTCATAATAGATAAACTTATGCTCTCTTGAATAGTACTTTCTGAAAAAGCGTACATAACGTTTTCCAAACCAGCGAAAGAAAGTGCTATAAGCATCATATAAACTAGACCATCATACATGTCATCATAATATTTATTATCAAACACAAACAAGAAAAATATAGCCATTTTAGATATTTCTTCTATAAATGCAAAAATATATGTAAGAATAGTATTATTTCCTATATAAGGCATTACAAGTTGTTCTAAATACCCAGAAAGTGCTACCGACAAAATACCTGATAACAAACATATTACGATGTTTCTTACTGGTTCTTTATTTCTTCTATCACTATATAAAACAAAACCTACTAGTATTAAAGTTGGTATTAACGAAAATGCTAAAACAACTAATCTTTCATAAAAATAATAGTAGTTATTAAACAAATCAAAATTAAAACTTATATTAAACATTAATACGCCTTCCCTTCTATTATTTTTAAATAATTAGTTATTTATGCTTTATTTAGAATATTTATATGTTCATTTATCTTTTTTATTATAACATATTTGATTAATATTTTTTCATATAATTTATCAGGAGTGATAAATTTGTTTTTAAGCATTATAACAGAAATTATTAAGGGATTAATAATTGGAATGGGTAGCTACGGAAGCAAGACTTTTCCGGACCCATTAAAAAAGGAAGAAGAAGAAAAATTAATAATGCAAATGTTAAATAAAGATAAAAACGCAAGAAATAAATTAGTTGAACACAATTTAAGGTTAGTTGCACATATCGTAAAAAAGTATGACAATGGTAAAAATGACATTGATGATTTAATAAGTATTGGAACCATTGGATTAATAAAAGGAATAGATACGTTTTCCAATAAAAACGGAACAAGGCTTACAACTTATGCTGCAAGATGCATAGAAAACGAAATATTAATGTATTTTAGAAGTGATAAAAAAAATCAAAAAAACATAAGTATAAATGAATCAGTAGGTTTTGATAAAGATGGAAACGAAATATCGTTTTTAGATATTTTAAAAACACCTAATCCAGATTATATAAAAGATATTGATCTTCAAGATAATATAAAATTATTATATAAGTACATAAACATTTTAACAGATAGAGAAAAAGATATAATAATCAAAAGATATGGTCTATTTAACACAAAAGAAAAAACTCAAAAAGAAATAGCAAAAGAATTTGGAATATCAAGAAGCTATGTATCTAGAATAGAAAAAAGGGCCTTAACTAAAATACTAAGAGAATTTATAAGAAATAAAAAATACCAAGATGATTAGATCTGGTATTTATTTTTTTAATCTTTTTGCTCATAAGTAATTGTTATAGGATCAGATGAAGTTAAAGTTATATTATTTTCTGGTAACTCTGTAGCATCATAGTTATATTTTATAACAAGTTTCATATGTTTTGTTTCTCCTGCATTTAACGTATCTTTTCTAGCAAGTTTATTTCCGCTATCAACATAATATATGTTGTAATCAAAAAGTCTCATATATTTTACTTTATCAGTTGTATTTATAATACCATTGTTATCTAAATCCCAAACCTTGCAATCATCCCATCCATCATTACCTTCTCTAAAACTGGCACATTTGGTATAACCATAACTAAAATTATAGTTTGATACAACTGCATCAACCGTTCCTTTATTTACTATGTCAAAATAATATGTAACACTATCCCCTGGTTTTGTTAAAGTTGCGCTAAAGTTTTCTATCGTTGTTCCACTAAGTGTTGGTTCTGTAAATGTTGCAGCGCCTTTTACTTCCGTTTCTTTGCCACTTGTCTTTTCAAAATGTATGTCCCAAGAGGCCGCATCTACTGCTGCACTACCATTAATTGTAAGTGTTTGTGAAAGAGATGCAAAGGCAACAGTTAGGCCTAACACTGCTGCTAATAAAGCACATAAACTTATTATTTTTATTTGTCTTGTCTTTTCCATTTTATTCTCCTTCTATTTTTATTATTACGTGTTAATAATATCATATATCTTATTTTTCGTTCAAATTTTTTAAACTTATGTAAAAACATAAACGTAAATCATAAAAAGCGAACATTCATGTCCACTATATTATTTTTTTATTACATATATAATTCCACCAACAAGTGCAAATGCTACCATTGAAAGTCCAAGTATTATAAGAGGATTTTTTTCTGCAGTAACGCTTGTTACATTTTTTTTCTTATTCGTTTCCTTTATTATATTTAAAGTATAAACTTTCTTTGTACCATCTTGTGCAGTAACTATTAATTTTACTATAGAACCATTTTTAAGTTCTGAATTTCCTTCTATATTAATAGTAGAATTTTCGTCTGATAATTCATAAATAATTGTTAAACTCTTTATATTTTTATCTATCTTTACATTATATGTAAACTTTTCTTTATCAAATTTAAATTTTTCTATCTCTTCTATTTCTAGACTTTTTAAAGTTGCATCAGAAGTTAATGCTTCTCTTTTTATGTTTATGTTATATGCTTTTTTTGAACCATCTTCCGCTGTTACAGTAATAGTTATTTTATTATCTTCTCCTGCTTTTAATTCTTCATTAGCATTATTACTTATAACCGCATTTGCTTTAGCATCCTCAAGTATTGGTGTTATTGAAACAGTTTTAACATTACTTGCTACCGTAGCTTCATAATCATATACCCCTGGATTAAATACTGGTGATAAAACAACATCACTATCATCGTTTCCTTTAATTGTTAAAGATTTTATATTAGCATTATTAGATTTTGGCGCTTCTTGCGTCTTAGTTGTTTGAGGTGCTTGTGTTGTAGATGGAGCTTGCGTTTTAGGAGGAGTGCTTGAATATGTTCTAGATACAATATCTAAATCAGTATCATTCCCAGTCAAATCCTTAGATAAATAAATAGTACAAGTAACCGTTTTAGATGTCTTAAACTTAACACTACCATTTGCTTTCTTTAAAACATTTGCACTAGTAATATCATCTCCATCTGTTATACCACTTGTGCATTTTAACTTACAACTAGAATAATTATTTATTCCGCTCCAAGTAAACGTATCTTTTGTTATACTTGCTTCAGCCTTAACATCAATAATTTTAAACGTTAAAGCAACCATTATCACTAGCACCAATCTTAAAAACTTTTTCATATATAAACACCTCGTTATTCTAAATATAATTTTAATATAAATAAAAAGATAAGTCAATTTCAACTTATCCATATTTACATATTATCTATAATGTTTTTTATCTCGTTTTGTATATCTTCTATACTTCTTAAGTTCCCATTTAAATCACATTTTACAACATCAAAATCAAGATACCCTGCAACAAACATTGAATTATCATACACTTTTTTCATTAACTTTATATCACGCTCATAAACGTCTTTTTTAACCCCATCATTACTCTTTCTTTTATTTCTCATATCAGTTACCAAATTAAAGTCTGCAGTTAAAAATATTACTTTATCAGGCTTTTTTATACCAAGCTTATTATATTCATAGTCAGCAACATAATCTATGAAATCTTTTTTTTCATAATAGTCATCCATTAATGATGATTGATAAATTAAACTAGATGTTGTATACCTATCAAGTAAAATAATATTTCCTTTATCATAAGCATCTTTTAACTTATCTTTCCATGTAATTGCTCTATCTACTGCGTATATACTATTTACTAAGTATGGTGATAAATCATTTGGATTTCCAAAATCTCCGTTTAAATAATACTCTGTTAATTTTCCTTGTTTTGAATCATACGTTGGAAAGTGGTGACTACACACATTATATCCTTTATCTTCTAAATATTTTTTTAATAATTTGTACTGGGTTGTTTTACCTATTCCGTCACAAGCACCTTCTATTACAATTAATTTACCCTTCATATAAGCCTCCTATAATAATAGTATAACATAAAAAGAACCTTTATTGGTTCTTAATCTTTTTGTTCATAAGTAATTGTTATCGGATCAGATGAAGTTAAAGTTATATTATTTTCTGGTAACTCCGTTGCAGTATCTTTATATTCTATAACAAGTTTCATGTGTTTTGTTTCTCCAGCATTTAATGTATCTTTTGAAGCAAGCTTTTTTCCACCATCAACATAGTATATGTTGTAATCAAAAAGTTGTAAATACTTACCTTTGTCATAAATATCAACATTATCATTTTTTACTAAATCGAATGGTTCACATTCAGGATTACTACTTAAACTCTGATTCAAACATTCTTCCATGGCCGTAGGAAAATTATAGCTTAATATAACTGCATCAACCGTTCCATTATTTACTATGTCAAAATAATATGTAACACTATCTCCTGGTTTTGTTAAAGTCGCACTAAAGTTTTCTATTTTTGTTCCACTAAGTGTTGGTTCTGTAAATGTTGCAGCTCCTTTCACTTCCGTTTCTTTTCCACTTGTCTTTTCAAAATGTATGTCCCATGAGGCCGCATTAACTGCTGCACTACCTTTAATTGTAAGTGTTTGTGAAAGGGATGCAAAGGCAACAGTTAGACCTAAAACTGCTGCTAACAAAGCACATAAACTTATTATTTTTATTTTTCTTGTCTTTTCCATTTTATTATCCTTCTATTTTTATTATTACTTGTTAATAATAACATATACCCCCCCCCGGTCAAGAATTTTTGTCATATTGTGGAAACATAAAAGTAAAGAAAAAAAAACCTAAATCTAGGCTCTTTCTACATCTAATTTAACATTTAATCCGTTTAAATCAAACTCTAGTGTTAAATCATTTTTCTTAATTAATTCTACACTTAAAGTTTCTTTCTTTATCATATCTTCAAAAGAATCAATTACCTTATCAAAAGTATCATCTGCTTCATAATATAATTTTATTCTATCTGCAACATCAAAATCTTTTTGTTTTCTTAAGTTTTGAACCTTAGATATTAATTCTCTTGCAATACCTTCATTTACTAAATCACTAGTTAACGTAGTATTTAAGATTATGAAGTTATTAGCATCTTTTTGAGCGTCATATCCTTCTTTAGCAGAAACTCTAATATCAACCATTTCTTCTGTTATATCAAATAATTCTCCGTCAACAGTTATTGTTACAGCTTCACCATTTTGAATAAACTTAATATCTTCGTTAGTTAGTTTTTTAAGTTCTTCTTGGTATAATTTTATTTTAGGTCCAAATATCTTACCTACTATCTTAAAGTTAGGTTTAACTTCAAAGTTCATATAAGTAGATAAATCATTTATATAAGTTATTTTCTTAACGTTTAATTCTTCTTTTATAAGTTCTTCTAAATCACCAATTAATTCTTTATCTTTACCATCAATTAAAGCTTCACTAATTGGTTGTCTAACCTTTATTTTAACTTCTTCACGAGCATTTCTACCAAGTGAAATTAAGTTTCTAACTAAGTCCATCTTGTTTTCTATTCTATCATTTACAAGTGATAAATCACATTTTGGAAAATCGCTTAAGTGAACTGACTCTTCGTTTGTTAAATCTTTATATATTTCTTCAGCTGTATAAGGTGCAATTGGAGCGATTATCTTACATAGTCCAACTAAAACTTCATAAGTTGTTTTATAAACAGACTTCTTAGAATCATCTAAAGTGCTTGACCAGAATCTACGTCTATTTCTTCTTATGTACCAGTTAGATAAGTCTTCTGATACAAAGTTAGTAACACTTCTAACTACCTTAGTTAAGTCATATTCATCATATGCTTTTGTTACATAATCAAGCAATTTATTATATTTAGAAATTAACCATTTATCTATTTCTTCTCTTTTTTCATAATCAACTTCAAAACTTAATGGATCAACGTTATCAGTATTTGCATAAAGTGCAAAGAATGAATAAGTATTTTTTAAAGTTGAGAAGAATTTTGAGTATACTTCCTTTAAGCCTTCCTCATCAAACTTAACAGGAGTCCAAACAGGAGATACATAAGGTAAATACCATCTTATTGTATCTGCACCATACTTTTTCATAGTTGTAAATGGTTCTACTACGTTACCTCTTGATTTATGCATCTTTTGGCCATCTTTATCTAGTAGCAAATCATTTACCAATACGTTTTTATATGGACTTTTACCAGTTACAAAAGTAGATATTACAAGTAGTGAATAAAACCATCCGCGGGTTTGGTCGATACCTTCACAAATAAAGTCTGCTGGAAATTGTTCTTTCCATAATTCTTTGTTTTCAAATGGATAATGATATTGTGCAAAAGGCATTGCACCAGAATCAAACCAGCAGTCTATTACGTCACTACATCTTGTCATAACGCCACCGCATTTAGGACATTTTAAGTGTACATCATCAACGTATGGTCTATGTAATTCTATGTTTTCATCAATATCTTCTATCGCATTTTCTACTAATTCTTTTCTAGAACCTATCATAACTGAGTGTCCGCATGAACAAGTCCAATAAGGAAGTGGTGTACCCCAGTATCTTTGTCTTGAAATAGCCCAGTCTTTTAACTCTTCAAGCCAGTTTCCAAAACGCTTTTCGCCAACATAAGCTGGATACCAGTTAACCTTTTTATTTTCTTCTATTATCTTGTCTTTAAACTTAGTTACTTCTAGATAATATGATGGTTTTGAATAGTATAAAAGTGGTGACTTACATCTCCAGCAGTGAGGATAATTATGCATTATTCTTTGCTTTTTAAATAATTTGTCATTAGCTTTTAACCATTTAATTACTTCTATATCAGCATCAAATACTTTCATACCTTTCCAAGGACCCGCATTATAACATCCATCTTCTCCTACTGGATTTAAGTATGGTAAGTTATATTTTTTACCAACTGCGGCATCATCTTCACCAAAAGCTGGTGCAATATGAACTACGCCCGTTCCATCTTCCATTGTAACGTAAGTATCACAAGTTACAAAAAATGCTTTTTTATCAACGCTTAAGAATGGTAATAATTGTTCATACTCAGTATATTCTAAGTCTTTACCTTTATATTCCTCAAGTACTTTAACATCATCACCTAAAACCTTGCTTACTAATGCTTTAGCTAAAATAAACTTATATCCCATAGATTCTACTTTAACGTATGTTTCGTTAGGGTTTACGCATAACGCAACGTTAGATAAAAGCGTCCAAGGAGTTGTTGTCCAAACAAGGAAATATGCATCTTCATCCTTTTTCTTCATTGGAACAATAACGGTATCTACCGATACTTCTTTATAACCTTGTGCAACTTCATGAGATGCAAGAGAAGTACCACATCTAGGACAATATGGAGTTATTTTAACACCTTCATAAAATAATCCTTCATCAAAGAATTTCTTTAGTATCCACCACTCTGTTTCTATGTAGTTATTATCGTATGTGATATATCTATTTTTAGTATCAATAAATTGCCCCATTTGATCAGTAAGTTCGGTAAATGCTTCCTCATTTTCCCATACTGCTTCACGGCATTTTTTGTTAAATGCTTCAATACCAAATTTTTCAATGTCTTTTTTACCATTAAATCCTAATTCTTTTTCTACTTGTACTTCAACTGGAAGTCCGTGAGTATCCCATCCTATTTTACGTAATACTCTTTTTCCTTGCATTGTTTTGTACTTACAAAACGCATCTTTTAAGAATTTTGCTACCATATGATGAATACCTGGCTTACCATTAGCAGTTGCAGGTCCATCATAGAATACCCAGTTTTCCTTGCCCTTTCTATTTTCTATCGTTTCATTTAATATATCTTCTTTTTTCCATTCTTTTAAGATATCTTGTTCGTTTTCCCAAACATCTTTTTTAGAAAGTTCTCTAAATTGTTTACTCATATTTCTTCCTCCTTAAATATAAAAAAATCATCCTTTAATAAAGGACGATTTGATAACTAACCGCGGTACCACCTTAATTCACATCATAATGATATACACTTAAGTAGTTTTAACGCTTACAAGCGATATATCTTACTATTATTTCAGATACATACATCAGAAGTGATTTTTATAATGTTTCCTTAATCTACATCTCACCAAAAAAGTAGAATCTCTTATAATTTCACATTATAACGTCTTCGTCTTTTGCTCTATGACTTATATTTTATCATAATTTATAAAATAATCAAGACCTAAAAGTCTTCAGAAATATTTTTTGTTCTCCCTCTTTTAGGTTCTTCTTCCTCTGTCATTTTACCTTGAACATTTATGTTTTTTGGAGCACATAAAAATATACCATCACCTAATTTTTGCATAGTTCCACCAATTGCATATAAACATCCTGATACAAAGTCTATTATTCTTTTACCTTGATCTGGAGTTACTCTTTTCAAATTAACTACAACCGTGTTTCTCTTTTTTAGGTAATCTGCAATTTGTTGTGATTCAGAATAAGCTCTAGGCTCAAGTAAAATCATCTTAGAACCTTCCTGAGTTTCTTCTCTTGTTGCTTCTTCAACACTTAAAGTATAGTATTCATCTTCACTAGATACGTCACTTCCACCTAAAAATTTCTTTAAATTAAATGCCATTTTTATCCCTCCAAATATTTTACTACTATCTATAAGAATATTCTATCACATTTATTTATATTTTTAAATAGCTAATACAAAAAAAGAGAAATTTTTACAATTCTCTTTTGTTTTTAAAATCATATTTTATAATTTTAGAATTATTATTACGATTGATAAGTTCTTGCTTTGTTATATAATCACTATCAAAGTTTGATGGATCTGATAAATCATTTTCATCATCGCCATAGTCTAAATCGTCATCATCCTCTAAAGAACCTAATCCTATAATACGCGCTATTGTTCCTATCGGATTTTCAATAAACATTTTTAACTTTTCATCTTCCTCTGTCAAAGGTTCTTCATCTTCGTACTCATCTTCTTCTGTCATGATTTCATATATTCTTTGTTTTATCTTTTCTAACATTTTCATAACATCACCCCATAATACTTCTTTTTGTAACAGATATTATAATATTATTTTATAAAATGTCAATAAAAAAAGAGCATTTACTTATGCTCTAGATACATACTTACCATCTTTAGTAGATACTAAAACCGATTCCCCTTCACCAATAAATAATGGAACTTTTATAGTCATTCCGTTTTCTAATGTTGCATCTTTTTGTGCACCTTGTGAAGTATTACCTTTAACAGCTTGTTCTGTTGAAGTTATTACATAATCAATTTTTTCAGGTAAGTTAAGTCCAATTAATTCTTCTCCATAATAAATTAAACTAACTTCTAAATTTTCTTTTAAATACTTTAAGTCATCACCTATTTGATTTGCATTTAATTCAACTTGTTCATAAGTATTCATATCCATAAAACTATAAGAATCACCAGCTTGATATAAATATTGCATTGGTTTTCTTTGTACCATTGCTTTAGCTAATTTTACACTACTATTATAAGTTTTTTCAACTATTGCACCAGTTCTTAAGTTCTTAAGTTTCATTTTAACGAATGCGGCACCTTTACCTGGTTTAACGTGAGAAAAATCTAAAACTTGATATAAGTTTCCTTCATCTTCTACCGTCATACCGTTTTTAATATCATTTACGTTTACCATACTAAAACTCCTTTCTACATAATTAAAAAATAAGATTAAATCTTATTAGTTTTTAGTTTCTTTGTGTGCAGTATGAGTTCTACATCTTGGGCAGAATTTATTTATTTCCATACGTTCAGGACTATTTACTTTGTTCTTTTCTACACGGTAATTTAACTCACCACATTTAGGGCATTTTAAAGTTATGTTAGCTCTGTTTTCATTCTTTTTTGCCATATTAAATTCCCCTCCTTTTCGGATAACTACAGGTATTATACCAAATTATTTGTAATTTTCAAAGAAAATATTGCAAATTCTTGATACAATTCTCTTATTTACGTTACTTGCATACGTAGAATTTGTATTTTTATACCTTACGTGGGGAGAAATAGCAACAATACTCATTACCGGATCATCTTTTGGAGCATACCCAATAAATGACTTGCTATACGTTTCTGTATCTACTTTTCCGTCCAAATCGCTGTCATAAAAAGTTTCTGAAGTTCCTGTCTTTCCAGCTGGATCTGGACTACCACCCATATAACCACGACCTAGCATTCCTTTCATAACGCTAGCAAATCCTTCTTTTACCCTTTTAAAGTATATGTTATCTATGTTGCTATTATTAAGTACCGTTTTTTGATACGTACTTTTTGTTTTACCTATGCTATTATCTTTTGTTGCATATTTTACTTCCTTTACTAAGTTTAACTTTAATCTTTCACCCTCATTTATAATAGTATTTACGTAACTTGCAAGCTGCATAACAGAATACATATCATACTGACCTATTGAGTAGTTAAGCAAAAGACCTGCGTTATATTCTTTTCCTTTATATCCTTCTGTTTCAAATGGTAAGTCAATACCTGATTTAACACCTAAGCCTAAGGAGTTAAAGACGTTTCTATAAACTTTAAATGGAGCTTCATCTATTTTTACCGGCATATTATCATAATACTTTACATTAGCTACCTTAAGTGCTACTTGAAATTGATATGAATTAGAAGAAAGTTCTAGTGCTTTTAAATCATTTAAAGCCCCAAGTGATGTTTTCCAAGAACATTTTCTAGGTGTATTTTTAAACTTAATACATTTATCATATAATACCTCTCCTATTTTTAAATTACCAGATGAATACCCAGTTAACATAGATGCTCCCTTAACTATAGAACCCGGAGCAAGACTTCCAGTTAATAAATTAGTTGTATAATCACTTATTTTATATCCTTCAGCGTTTTCACTTATCTGCTTTGATGCCATTGCAAGTACTCCACCTGTTTTAGGATCAGTTATTATAACTGACGTGTGATCATAATACTTAGTATTAGGCTCTTTTTTAGCATTTATAAGTTCTTCTTTTATTATCTCTTCAAGACTTTGCTGAATATTAATATCAATTGATAAGACTATGTCATTACCACGTCTTCCCTTTTCTATTAAAGTCTTTTTACCATTTATTATTTGGTATTTATCTTTTTTACCCTTAAGTTCATCTTCATACATTTTTTCTAGATAACTAATTCCTACTCTATCATTTAAAGAGTAACCTTTATTTAAGTAACTTGCAGCATCACTTTTTAAAATGCCCTGCTCACTAGTTGATACATTACCTAGTATTTGTCTTAAAGTATCACCATATGGATATGTTCTCTTCCAAGATGATGAAACACTAAAACCTTTTAAATTATTTTTATTTTGCGCTACAAAAGCATATTCTAAAGGAGTTATGTCTTCTTTAATTACTTTATCGTCATATGAGTATCCATGATTCATTAAGTAATAGATGTACGCGCTTTTTTTATCTATGTCAGAATAAATACTAAGGTCTTCGTCTGTTATTCTCATCTTTTTTAAAGCCTCTAAATCCTTAGCTTTTAGTTTTCTTCTTTTATATAGTTCGTATTCTTTATCAGTTATTTTTTTATTTGCTTTTTCTTTATTATTTACAATCCAAAAATCTTTAAGACTATTTTTAGTTAGCTTTGCATAATTAATATCTATCTTACTTGCTAATAAATAAGCATAATCAATTTCATCTTTTACGCTTACGTTAGCTTCCTTTTTATAACTTATTATGTTTGTACCAACGTTATCTACTATTACATTATAATTTCTATCTAATATTCTTCCTCTTGGCATAGAAGGACCATATACTATTTTGGTAGATAATTTTTTAAGATTACCTAAAGAAGCTTTTAAGTTATGAGTCTGCATAAATGATAATTTTATGATGATAATTAAAAACATTAAAAACATAAATATAAGTAAAAATAACATTCTTTTTTTAGATGTAACGTCTTTATTAGTATTATTCATAATTATCTCCTCTATTTTATTATGTTAATTTTTATGTGTTCATATTCATATAATAAATAAGGAGGATTTATATGTATGAAGTTATAATTAAAGAGTATTTAAAAAGACTATCCTTAAAAGATATTAATGATTTTGCAAATAAAAATAACGTTTCATTGAAACCTGGTGAAGATAAAGTTTTATATAACTTTATAATGAATAACTGGATGGAAGTTTATAAAGGAGATAGCAATAAAGCATTTAGCAAATTAAAGGGAAAAGTATCAGATGAAACTTATAATAATGGAATAAAACTATTTAATGAATTTAAAAATAAATTTAGGAACTAAAAAGAACCGACTGGTTAAGTCAGTTCTTTTTAGTTTATAAGCAATTAAATCTTTTTATATGAAATAACACTATTGTTCTAAATCATAATAATTACTTTGTACGTAGTTAATTGTTATAGGTGTATTTTTAATACTTGTTATTTGCATTCCATCTGGAAGTAAGTATTTTGAACCGCTTAAATACTCAACTACTAATTTTGCGTGTTTTGTCTCACCTGCACTTATCGTATCTCCTGATTTTATTTCTTTATTATTATCAGTGTAATATAATCCATATTTTATACTTGTTCTCCAAACATTGTAATCAATTGCAGTAACATTCCCATCACTATTAAAATCATATATCTTACATTCTGGATGATCACTAACTCTACTTCCAGAGCAATCTTGATATCCACTTCTAAATACATAATCATCAACTAAAGCATCAACGGTACCACTATTAACTATATCAAAATAATATGTCACGCTGTCACCTGGTTTTGTTACAATAGCCTTAAATCCTAAAATAGATGTATCAGATAATGTTGGTTCTGTAAAGGATGCATCTCCTGTTGTTTGTGTTGGCATATCTAAAGTCTTTGCAAAATGGATGTTCCATGAACCTCCTTGTGCTTTTGCACTACCATTTATCGTAAGACTACTTGATAAAGCTGCAAACGCAATTCCTAATCCTAACACCGCTACTATTAAAACTATTAAACTTAACGATTTTATTTTCCTTTCTTTTTCCATAATACCCTCCTCCTTATTATTAACGTATTAATTATACCATATTCTCTCATCTTAAACAATTAAATAAGTAGTCCCCTTACGTAAATTGTGTTTTCGTAATATAAAATCTAAAGTACACAAATAAGTACATTTAGTTTTGTAGTGGTATATAATACTTGCTCTGATTTATTTGTCAAAGGGAGAATATTATATATATATTTGGTGATAAAATTAAAGGTTCAGTCAGAAACAAAAATGATTTCAAATTGAAAAATAACAGATTAAAATTTTACTCAAACCTTCATTTTTAATGAAACAGAAAAAAGATAAAAAAATAAGGAAAAAAGTATGTTTAAAAGTTAAGAGTATAAAACCATACTTTTTTTCCTTATATTATAATAAATCAAGAAATTTTTACTTCACATTAGATTTTATTATTTTATTTTTTCTAAAACCCTATTCTACTAAGTGTCTTTTTTACATCACCTTTATAATTTAGACTTACTGATACGTATACTAACTTATTTTTAATACGTTCTACCCTGTTATAATAAGCATCAGTTGTTTGTATATAACAATCATAGCCAGCACTACTTTTTTCTTTACCTTTATATTTTTTTCTTGCCTTAAAAACATTTGCATTATTTTTATATGCTTTTTTAGCAGTTTCTTCTGTTTTAAATACATAGTATTCAAACTGATATTTTCTATTATTAGCAGTCTTTACCATTTTTATGTCAGAATCTTCTATACTATCAGTTATATCATTTACATCAAAGCCCATTTTTGTTAGTTCATTTGTCATATCAGATTCTTTTACGTTCATATTTTTACCACAAGCGGTTAAAGTAAAGATGCAAGCTAAAAGCATTATTATAGTTAACGTTTTCTTCATTTTTATCTCCTTATTTCTTAAAGTATTTATTAATTAGTTTATCTAATTCAGTAATATTTATTGGTTTTGATAAGTATTCATCAAAGCCTTCTTTTAAATACATTTCCTTCATACCAGTTATAGCATTAGCGGTTAATGCTATAATAGGAGGCATATTATAACTATCTAACTTTCTTAAAATATGCATGGTCTCTATTCCGTCCATTTCTGGCATCATATGATCTAGGAATATCATATCATAATTATTTCCTTCTTTTACCTTATAGATGCACTCCTTACCACTTATCGCAGTATCTATTTGGAAATTATATTTACCAAGTAATCTACTAGCTACTTTTATGTTTAACTTATTATCATCTACTATAAGCACTTTATAAGAAGAACAATCTATTCTCTTTATTTCAGTTTGAGTCTTTACAGGCTCCGTTATTTCACCTATTGCACTATCATTAATTATTTTTTGAGATAGTGTTACGTAAAATGTTGTTCCAACCTCATACTCGCTTTCAAACCAAATTTTACCCTTCATTAAATCAACGTATTTTTTAGTTATTACAAGTCCAAGACCAGTTCCTTCAATCTCTTTAGAAGTTGCTTCATCTAGTCTTGAGAACTTTTCAAATAGCTTATCATAATCTTCTTTTTTTATACCATAACCAGTATCCGATACTTTAAATTTCAAGTCTTCAAAGTCCCCGTTTTTTTCTCCTGTGACAGTTAACTTTATCTTACCTACCTCGGTATACTTAACCGAGTTGGTTAATATGTTTAGTAAAATCTGAAATAATTTAGTAGAATCTCCATACATTTTAGATGGAATATTTTTATCAACGTCAATTATTAATTTAATTGGTTTATTTCCTAATCTTGCCTCTATAATGCTTGATAGTTCCATTACAACACTACTTAATGAGTATTCTTTTTTCTCTAAAACCTCTTTACCTGACTCTATCTTTGATATATCTAATATGTTATTTACTATATCAAGTAAGTTGTTACCCGCTGATGCTATATGTGATATGTCAGTTCTTGCTGACTTTTCATCGAAATTCGGATTATTAAGTAATGTTTCACTAAAACCTACAATAGCATTCATAGGAGACCTTATCTCATGAGACATATTTGATAAAAAGTCTGATTTAGCTCTGTTTGATCTTTCTATATCATCTTTAACTGTTTCTAATTCTTTTATTATCTTTAAATCTGGATTTTCAATGTTAAAGTACAAGAAGAACATTTGAACTGCTGCTCCTATCGCTGATATAGCAACATATGGAAAAGCAATTTGTAACCCAAATACAATAAATAATTCTATTATCATTAACCAAACTGATAACTTCGTTCTAAAGCTTGCGCCTTTTCCATGTTTAAATATGTATATTATTATAAGGAAAACGGATAGTGCACAAAAAGAAAATACGCTGTATGCTGCTGGACCTGGTATGTACGAGATAGCAGACGGATCAAGTTTTTCAAAAGGAACAATAAAGTATCCTAAGAAAAGTATAATAAATATTATACTTATGACTTTAGTTTTTTTATTGTAAGTCATAACTTGCCATAAGTTATCTTTTTTTATGTCACTAATAAAAACCATACTGTAATAATAAAGAAGTGAAAACCAAACGATACCAGTTGACCAGTGAATACGATATATTAAAAGGTTTATGAAGTCGTTATTACAATATCCTACTAATAAAGTTGCAACTATTTCTGATACAATTAAAATAACTTCAACTATTAACATATATCTGTATATTTTATTTCTTATTGATAAGAATCTTTGTTTTGAAAAATATACAAGTAATAATAATGCAATAAATAACAAACTTCCCATTGTTAACATTAATCCTGTTATCATAATTTCACTCCTTTTTATTTTTCACTAAAGAATTTATTTATAAGCTTATTTAACTCTCTAAAGCTAATTGGCTTTGATAAATAATCACTAAAACCAGCTTCTAAATATTTTCCTTTTAATCCGGTATATGAGTTAGCGGTTAAAGCTACTACTGGTGGTATGTTATAACCTGATTCTTTTAATAATTTCATAGTTGTAACACCATCTAATTCTGGCATCATATGATCTAGAAATATTAAGTCATATTTAGCGTTTTTTACTTTTTCTAAGCACTCTTTTCCACTTAGTGCAGAATCAATTTCAAAATTATATGACTCAAGTAGTCTAGTAGCTAATTTTATGTTTATTTTATTATCATCTACTATTAGAATTTTTTTACCTTTAAGATTAAGTAAGGAAGAACTGCTTGTTTCGTTATCATCTTTTCCTTCGAATATGTTTCCAATTTTTTCTTCACTTATTATTTTTTGAGAAATAATAACATGGTACTGAGTTCCTTTACCAGGTTCATTAACAAATTTTATTTCTCCACCTAGCATATTAACAAGTCTTTTAGCAATAATAAGACCAAGCGTTGTACTATCAATGTTGTTTTGGGTACTGTTACCTAGTTTTACAAAATCGTTAAAATCTTTTTCAAAGTCTTCCATCTTCATTGCGTGCCCGGTATTTAAGACTGCAAAATCAAAGTTAAACATATCATTATCTTTTGTTCCTCCTACCTTTAAAGTAATACTACCATAATTTGTGTATTTTATAGCATTTTGAAGAACACATATAATTATTTTATAAATCTTTGATGAATCACCATAATACTTACTCGGAATATTTTGATTAATATCTATTTTAAATTCTAAAGATTCTTTATTTATCTTTGATGATATAACGCTATTTATGTCAAATATCAAGTTTTCTAGTGCATATTCTTTTTCTTCCTTCTCTTCCTTACCTGATTCTATTCTAGAAATATCTAGTATGTTATTTACTAAATCAAGTAAACTTACGCTTGCACTATGAATACTTTTAGTGTCTCTTTTTACCACTTCTTCAGTTAGTTTATCTTCTCCTAAAAGTGACTCACTAAATCCCATTATTGTATTAAGTGGTGTTCTAATTTCATGAGACATATTAGATAAGAACTCAGTTTTAGCCTTATCTGCTTCTATCGCCTCTTCTTTTGATTTTTCAAGTTCACTAATAAGTTTATTATCCTGGCTTTCAATCGTAAAGTAAAGCGCCGTTACACAAAAAGCAAATATGTAAGTTAAGTCATTAAAGTCATAGCCACTTAAAACTTGAAAAGCGGTTACTACTGCAAAAAATACAACAACAAAATATATTGGTGCCCTCTGAGCCCATGGTAATTTTAGATTGTTTTTCAAAAGGAAGAATAATAGTGCCGTTACCATTGCAAAGCCTGCAACATAAACAACTGATACAGCATCTCCTCCTATTACGTACAATTCTCCAGAACCACCAGAATAAGTAATTGGACTAAAACAAGATATTACAAACAAAATAGATATTATAACAAATAATAAAATAGTTAAAATAACGTTTCTTTTTCTTTTGTTTTTTACCTTTTTATTTCTTGTTCCTAAAGACCATATGTATGCTATAAAGGAAGTGGTCCATATTATAGTGCCTAGAATGTATTCTCTACATAACACTTCATTTAGCTTCGGAATTTCATCTCTTATACTCATCGTGTACACACAAACTATTTCTAGAATAAGAAGAACTATCATAAACACCAGCATAAAAGCAAATATGTTATTTTCTAAGTTCTTGTATTTTTTCTTACTTAAATACATTATTCCAACTAAAGATAAGAACACTAGCGCACAAATAGAAAAACCTATACTTGGAAATAAAGTATATTTCATACCATCACCTTCTAATCTAATTTATCTATTACTTTAATCATACTATCAACTATTTTAGGATCAAAGAAAGTGCCAGATTTACTTTCAATAACATCTTTTGCTTGATTACCATACTTTTTCTTTAAATTATGATAATTGATACAAACGGATGCAATTCTTGCTTCTACTGGTATTTTATTACCATCTAATTTTTCTGGATATCCTGTTCCGTTATAGTTTTCATGATAATATCTAGTTATGTTAGATGCGTATTTTTTATATAAAGTATCTGACTTTAGTGAAAGAACATAATCTAACATTTTTGTTCCAAATAATGGATAGCTTTTTATTTTGTCTAACTCGTCTTTAGTAAATCCTTCTTTTTTAGTTAAAATACTTCTTGGAACAGAGTAAAAACCAATATCATAATACTCTATGGCATCAGACATTTTATCAGTCATCTCATCATCCAAACCAAATTCAGGATAATCTTCTTTAACTTGACGTGATAATACTTTCATATATTTTTTTAGAGCTACAATATTTTCACTATAATCATATCTATAACTCTCTACAAAAGGATTAATAAGATCTTTTAAATCTCTTGCTTGATCACTTATTAAGTCATTTAATGAATTGCTAGATTTATAAAGATTAATAAAGTTTCCTATTCTGTGTTTTACAACCTCAAAATCAAATGGTTTTTCAAGCATATCTGCAACACCATAATTATATACCCTAGCCTTCGTTTCTTTTTCATAATCACCGCTTATTATAATAACTGGAATTCTGTATAAATAATTATTTTTACTTAGGTATTCTAACACTGCAAAACCATCCATAACTGGCATGGTAAGATCAAGGAATATACCAAGTATGTTATCAGAAGATTCAGTAATTCCCTTGCTACTGTTAGCCTCTAAATATTCTATTGCTTCCTTACCATTTTCAGCCATAATAATTTTATATTCATCAGCAAATATCTTCTTTATCATATTACGCATAAGCTTATCATCATCTACTATTAAGATGCAATCATCTACCCTGCCACTTACGTTTGCAGCGTTTTTATTTAAACTTCTTTTAAGTTCAGGGTAAGAACTTGTAAGACCATTTAAAACCGAGTTAATGTATTCTTCTACTGACTTTATATTAGTTTTTGCTTCATCTAAGTTAAATACGTTATCTATTTTCAAAATTGAATCAGCAAGTCTTGCTACTAATCCGTTATACTTTGAATCATTTGACTCTTTAGTTTTAGTTTCATCTTCTAGTTTTTGTATAACAGAAAATATAATTTCGTTTTGTCCATCATTAATTATACAAGATGTCATTTTATACCATTTTCTGCTTAATGCCTGAAATTTAAATGAAACCTTGTCATTTCCATTTTTTTGTTGTTCTTTAATTTTTGGAATGGAAACAAGATTCATAAAGCCTGGTATGTAAGATGAATCTATCTTGGTTTTTATGCTTTCTAAATAATTTGTTAATGTATCTTCGCTAGATATGGTAAATTTACCACTTACCAAGGCATATTTTGTTACCTTATCATTAAATACATCAAACGTACAAACTTCTAACGTATCATCTACTAAAACGTTTTTTAGTGTGCTTTCTAATAAATTTGTATCCACTAGCTTCATCCCCCTTTTTTACATAGTTTTATATTTTTCAATTATGCTAATAGTTTCTTTTGCAGCTTGTAATAATTCGTTATAGTGTAAATTAACATAGTTTACGTCACCAGCTTTTCCAGCAAGTTCGTGTGCATAACAAATATCACCAAATTTCATAAATCCAAAACTTCTAGCATTACTTTTCATCGCGTGAACTAAAATAGCATAATTAGGCATATCACCTGCGTTTTTAAAATTATCTATTTTGCTTAGTTCTTCTGGAATACTATCGTAAAAATCTCCTAGCATTTCATCATATGTTTGAACGTCCATCATGTTTTGTATTCCTTGATCTACATCCACGTTCATACTTCTTAAAAATTCTATTTTATCCATTATTATCCCTACCTTCTAATCTATTCTTTAATAATTGTACTATATTTTTAAAAAAAATACTAGCTCAAAACCAGTATTTATGATTAATATGATTTAATTTCTAGACATAAGTTAACGCCAGTTTCAAATACTTCCTTTATATCATACAAATTAACCTTTTTAAAGTGATAAACGACCATTATATCACCCTTTGTTTTGACCTTTAAGAAATTGCCGTAAGAATCTTTTAAATAGCCAGATTTAACGTTATATTTTTTATTTAAATTAAATTTTGATACAAAACACTCCGGATATGAATTTATAATTAATGAAGTATTTGGATTTTTATTATATCTTTTTTTGTAAATTTCTATCATGTTTTTTATTTGACTTAGTGATAATTCATAAGATAACGTAACTAATTTTGCACCTAAGCTATGCAAAAACGCTACTGAATATGAGTTTACCACGTTAAATGAAACGTTAGTTTGAAAATTATCATACTTGAGTAATCCTCCAAAATCTCCTATCATAACGGTATTTTTAACAAAAGGATGCTCATTTGTTATTCTAGGAAGTACTATAATAGAATCTTCATCTTTCGTTTTTTCATCTTCTGTATAAATTAGGTCATATTTATCCTTTAAACTCTCATTTTCTTTGTTCACTAAAACAGCTGTTTGTTTTATAGAAGGAAAGTCTGGTACGCCAATTGTATAATCTTTTTCTACAAAATCTATTTTATATAGTCTTTTTTCATTTAGTTTACTTATAGCTCGTCTTCTTATTTCATTAATGTCTTTTATATTTATGAATAAGTTATCATCTAAATTAAGAGTTATGTTTCGAGCTTTATATACTGTATTACCTAACTTAGATAATTGCTTTTTAATTACATCAAAACTTGTTTCTTTATTTATAGCGCGCATTGGTGTTTTATCTAACACCTCTATTACAGTATTTAAGCCATCTGTTATGGTTAGTTTAAGATTTTCATTTTCTTTTGCAGTAAAATTTAAATCTATATAAATAAATCTTTCTTGATTTTTTATTGCCTCAGAAATAGAATCCAATTGCTTTTTACTTGAAGTTAATAATACCTTACTATTTTTTTCTACGTACTTGTCATACTTAAGTGTTATTACATCCCCTTTTTTAGCTTCTAAAACACTTTTATTATTAATAAACATCTTGTTTATGACAAGTCCTTTATCTTCCTTATCATCAAGTATTCTAAGGCCGTCATGAACTGATACATCATAAGTTAACTTTATTTTTAAATCATTTTTTACCTTTGATATAACCTGTCCTACCTCTATTCCAATGTTATTAGGTCTTTTATCATATGTAAAGTTATTGTTATCCTCATTTAACATAAATCCCTTGGTAAAATTTCTATTAAACATTTTCTTAAGTTCTATTATGTCATTTTCATCTATTTTTAGTTTACCTGTATTATAATAATTATCTATTACTTTTCTATACGTTTTTGTAACTAGATAAACATAAGGACTTCTTTTCATTCTTCCTTCTATCTTAAGACTATCAACACCTATTTCTATTAATTTATCAATGTATTTTAACGTGCATAAATCCTTTGTACTTAAAAGATAATTATTTGTATTCAATTTATTTTTATCATCATCATAAAAATCATATTTTTTACGGCATATTTGTGCACAAGTACCTCTGTTTCCACTTCTTTTTCCAACTAACGCACTTAATAGACACTCACCAGAATAACTTACGCATAATGCTCCGTGAATAAATACTTCTATTTCTATATCTATTTCTTCTTTAATTTTTTTAATAACATCTATTGGTGTTTCACGCGCCATAACAACTCTTTTAAATCCTAGTTTTTTAGCTAACAAAGCACCATCATAATTATGAATGTTCATTTGAGTTGATGCGTGAAGTTCAAGGTTAGGAAACTTTTTTCTTAATAAATCAAACATACCAATATCTTGAATTATTACTGCATCAACGTTATTTTTATGTAAAAATCTTACATAGTCTAAAAATCTTTCTACTTCACTATCATATATTATCGTATTAATTGTAACATACACCTTAACACCATATAAGTGTGCATAATTAATTGCATCAACGATTTCTTCATTTGTAAAATTACCGGCGAACGCTCTTGCACCAAATAAAACCCCACCTAGATAAACCGCATCGCATCCTGCCATAACAGCTGCCTTTAAAGAATCCATATTACCTGCTGGAGCAAGCAACTCTACTTTTTTCATACACATCACCAAGTAAAATTATACTATAAATTAACATAGAAAAACAGGACTAAATTAGTCCTGTCTCTTATTATTTTAATGCTTTTATATCATCATCTGATAAATTAGTAACTTTTTTTATAATATCCAATGAAATACCTTCCTCGGATAGTTTTTTTGCAACTGAAAGTTTATTTTCTTTTATTCCTTCTTTTATCCCTTCTTTTATTCCTTCTTCTTTACCTTCTTTTTTACCCCTGTTCCAGCCA